>Ga0209425_10001014_pt1 | contig 33195 bp, 27 predicted proteins | sample COG_05_FD_184749 | JGI IMG/M metagenome (GOLD analysis project Ga0209425, IMG submission 184749) | Pelagic Microbial community sample from North Sea - COGITO 998_met_05 (SPAdes) (version 2) | ecosystem: Environmental > Aquatic > Marine > Neritic zone/Coastal water | place: Helgoland, sampling...
TCATCGTGATCGTGGTGATCATGATCGTGGTCTTCATGATCGTGGTCTTCATGATGGTGATGATGAACTTCGTGGCGCTGCTCGATATCTTCTTCAGCCACAGCTTGTTGTCCTAATAAAACATCTGTGGGTAACATACCCATTTCAGATTTAAGTACTTGAACACCTTCTCTACTATCTTTTTTAAGCTGATTTAGCAGATCATCAATTTGAGAAGATGTCAAAAGGTCCGATTTGTTGATTACAATCATATCAGCACACGTAATTTGATCTTCAAATAACTCAGAAAGCGGCGTTTCATGATCTAAATTTTCATCAAGTTTTCGTTGGTTATCAACCGCCTCAATTGAATTAGCAAAACGACCTTCTGTTACGGCTTTCCCGTCAACAACAGTTATAACTCCGTCCACAGTGACTCTTGTTTGAATTTCAGGCCATTTAAATGCTCGTAATAGTGGCTGTGGTAATGCCAAACCACTTGTTTCGATCAATATATGATCAAGCTGTTTATTACGGTCTAAAAGTTTCTCTATTGTAGGGATGAAATCATCAGCAACAGTGCAACAGATACAACCATTTGATAATTCAATTATATCCTCTTGATTGCACGCTTCATCATTGCAACCTTTCAAAATGTCACCATCAACTCCCAAATCACCGAACTCATTAATAATTAAAGCTATTTTTCTATCACCAGCGTTATTTATCAAATGTTTGATTAAAGTCGTTTTTCCAGCTCCTAAAAAACCAGTTATTACTGTCGTTGGTATTTTATTTAACATTTTCTTTTCCCTACCATTTTGTAAGTCGATGACAGAATTAAATGAAGCTATCACCTTTAATGAATTTATTATGATTGTTGCTATTCAAAGCAAGAGTGGTTTTGTTACTAACTACTACAGAGCCCGAGTGATACCAATTACTATACAATCTACTATACTTTATACCGTCATCGAATAAATGAACCTGGTTTTCCCCATCAGAATGATATTTTTCTTCTTTCTCAGGACAGAAGCTTAATCCTTTTGAGATTAATAAAAGTTTCCAATTATTACTATTTTCGCTAGTGAGCTCAAGATCACGAACTATATTCTTGTAAGTTTCTAAGGACACATAATTTGGACCCATGTCTATATTACTACTTTCCTTATGGTCATGGCTATGCTTATGCGGTGAACTGCATTCTCCAAACTGAAGAGCTAAAATATAGCCAACACCAAACGTAAAAAAACCAAAAATTAGGGTGAAAAAAACGTATTTATTAAGAATTTTCTTTTCTCCAAAAATACCCACTTAAGTATCCAAGAAGAACCCAACTTGCAGCTCCAAGTGCTAATGTCCGTGATGCAAAATGACTTGCTAATTCAGGTGGGGTAGGTCCAACAAAAAATTCTGGCTCTGGGGCACCAACAATATGGGGAACAAGTATAATAATGATACCAATTAAAACGTATGGTATTTTTTGTGAAAATGAAACTATCCATATGCCAAGGATAGTTACTAACACACAAAAGAACCACCAAATTTGGCGAGGAAATAACTCAGCAGCGGCGGCTCCTGGAAGTTCGGGCGGTAATCCAAAAGCTGGAGCTAACTGAACCGCAAAGAAACCACAAACACCAAAAAGGATAGATCTCACATTATCTATCTTCAAGTTGAGAGAAGAAGCGTATGCTATCAATGATACTAAAATAAGAGCGTAGCCAGTGTAGATTAGAGCACTAAATAAAATGCTCAAACCATTACGTTGAAAGTCAAATGCACTATTGTGATGGGCACCTTGGGAATTATTCTCACCAAAATGTGTTAAACTGCCAGTCTCATACAACTCAGCGTGTAAAAGAATTGGCTGTACATAAATTAACTGTAATAGTGCTGAAACCACACCAACGATAAACCCCGCAAATAGGGCTGTTATAATAATTTTTTTAAACATGAAACATCTCGCTATAATCTAAAAGCAGACAAATAATTAATGAGTAAAAAACATACCAATTAAGATATTTTTAATCATGAATAACTTGCTGTTGTTAATTCAATAAATCTTAGTGGCAGGGAAACCCAGCTGTGTGACGCACATCGTGTGCTGCATCATGAAGTGCGCTGCCTTGAACGTGACCTGACACAGTAATTATAGCTAGGCCTAAAAGGGCTGCACTAATCATACTTAAAAAAGTTGATTTGATTTCTAAATTATTTTTTGTAGCTGTTATCATTTTTTTCTCCTTTACCGTCACACCCGACAGTTTGATTTTTCCTTCATGCTCTGGCTGGTCTCCTGACTTGCGTTTCTAGGCTCTCCCCAACCTTCCCAGCTTTCGCCAGTGGTAATTTGGGGGAACTCTCCGCATACAGTCGCGGGGGCGGTTGAGGCATCAGGTCCCGGTTCACGGTTGACCTTAACAACATTCCCATTTAATCCCCATAAGCTTTGCTCGTTTGTGGGGAACCTTTGCCGTTCCTTTGTGCGCAGTTAAGGTAAGGGACGTCAAGTAGATATACGACATAACGATTACTTTAACCGGCTTTTTATTTTCAAATCCAAATAAAGTTATTAGACAATATATCAATATGTTGTATAAAGGTAGAAGTAGGTCGCGATATCGTGTATGGTAAAAAACGTGTATTTTACGAAAAATAAACTAGGAATATTATAATAAATGGCAGGTACGTTTTGCGATTTTCACGGCTAAGGCTAAATGGATTTAAAAGTTTTGTAGATCCAATTGATCTTTTAATTACAGACGGTCTAACTGGAGTGGTTGGCCCAAACGGATGTGGTAAATCAAATTTATTGGAAGCTCTGAGGTGGGTAATGGGTGAAAATAGGCCTAAATCCATGCGTGGAAGTGGAATGGAAGATGTAATATTTGCAGGAGCCGCAACAAGACCAGCACGTAATTTTGCCGAAGTCTCAATACACATTGATAACACCAATCGACTTGCACCCTCTCACTTTAATAATCAAGATACCTTAGAGATTGTGAGGCGTATAACAAGAGACGCGGGATCAGCCTATAAATCAAATGGTAAAGATATTAGGGCGCGAGATATTCAAATGCTATTTGCTGATGCTTCCACTGGGTCACATTCTCCAGCTCTAGTAAGACAAGGTCAGATTGCCGAACTAATAAACGCGAAGCCAAAGTCTCGGCGCAGAATACTTGAAGAAGCCGCAGGAATTTCCGGATTATATCAAAGACGCCATGAAGCAGAATTAAAGCTTAATGCAGCCGAACAAAATTTAGCCCGAGTCGAAGACGTTTTAGAGCAATTAAAAAACCAACTTAGCACCCTTGCTCGTCAAGCCAAACAAGCAATTAGATACAGAGAGATAAGTGAAGAACTTAGAATCTCTGAAGGAACTTTATTATATGGTCGTTGGAAGGAAGCTGATCTAGCTTTAATCCATGCCACGGCGGAATTAACAAACTGTGTTAAGACTGCCGCAAACGCTCAGTCAACAGCACTAAAAATTACAAAAGAACGCGAAATTGCAGAAAATAAAATACCACCATTGCGTGAAAAAGAAGCTACTTCTAGTGCTCTTTTCCAAAGATTAAATATTCAAAATGAGACTTTAAAAACTGAAACTGAAAGAGCACATCAAACTATCGAAGTACTTCAAACCCAAACAACCCAATTGGGAAGTGATATAAGTCGAGAAGAAGCTTTAAATCGAGATGCAGAAAATACAATAAAAATATTAGAAGACGAACAAGACAGATTGAATATTGAGCTTAGTGGATTTGAAGATAGATTAGTTACAGCAGAGCAAAATGCACGCAATGCTGCTGATATATTAAAAAACGAAGAAGCCAAGTTTGACGAAAAAAATGAGGATATTGCAAGATTGTCAGCAAGGCACCAATCGGTACAAAGGCTTATTCAAGATTCAGAGCAGATGCTCAGACGAAACGAGGAAGAACTTACAAAAGCAAAGGGGTTGGTAGCTTCATCAGAGAAAAATTTAGAGCAAGCATTATCCGATTTTGAGCAAAGCAAAAAAGATCAATCAGAGCTTATAAAAAAAGCTGAAGCAGCCGAGAGAAATCTGATTGCAGCTGAAAATAATAGAACTCAGATTCAGGAACGTGAGGCAATTGCAAGAGCTGAAAAATCTGAAGCTGAGGGATCAGTAAGCACCTTAAGAGCAGAAGTTACAACTCTTGAAAAAATGCTTGAAAGAGACACAAATGAAAATGAGCGTCTCTTAGATAAAATTGATGTAACTGAGGGATATGAAACTGCACTTGGCGCAGCATTAGCAGATGATTTGAGTTTACCAGAAGTTAGAGATTCTGGTTTAAGTGGATGGTTTTTACTACCAACATATAAAACAGGAATATCTTTGCCAAAAGGAGTTAAATCTCTAAATGAATTTGTTAATGTTCCAGAAGTCCTCGCTAGACGAATATCACAAATTGGATTAGTTGACCAAGCTCAAGGTCATAAATTACAAACTTTATTAGAACCAGGGCAGAGGTTAGTTTCCAAAGAGGGGGATTTATGGCGTTGGGATGGCTATTCCGCGCGCTCAGAAGATGCACCAGGATCTGCAGCGTTGAAACTAAAACAGATTAATAGACTTGCTGTGTTGAAACAAGATTTAGATGAGTCAAACGCACTAGCAGAAGGTTCCAGAAGGGCCCACGAATTACTTCACAGTGAATTAAACATAGCAACAGAAGTCGACAGAACCGCACGTGAAAATAGACGAAAAGCAGACAACGACTTAACTGAAAATAACAGAAGTTTATCAAGAAGTGAGTCTGACCGTGATATAGCTATTGGAAAGTTAGAAAACTGGAAATTAGCTCTATCACGTTTTCAAGAGGCTGCCTCAAGCAACAAAAATGACATACAAGATGCCGAAAAATCTTTTAAAAAATTAGAGGACTTAGAATTAGCAAGATCCGAATTAGAAGATTTGAAAATCTTAGTCGAAACAGCAAGAATCAGCATGATCGCTGAAAGATCAAGTCACGATGAGATAAGACGAGAGGGAGAAAATCGAAATCGGAGAATTATTGAAATCACTCAAGAGCTCAACAATTGGCGACAAAGATTGATAACAGCTGAAGAGCGCATAAACGATTTAATAATTAGGAAGAAAGAATGTGAGGCGGAACTAAAAAATGCTAAAAACGCTCCAGAAGATATTCGCCACAAAAGTGAATTACTTCTGAAAGAAATGGGAATTGCAGAAAAAAAGTGTGAAGAAGCAACTAATATTTTAACTAATAGTGAAACTGAACTGCGTGAAATTGAAGTTACAGAGAGAAAGTCTGAACGCTTTGCTTCAGATGCTAGAGAAGCACGAGCTCGTGCCGAGGCAATTTCAGAAGGAGCACAAACCACTTTGGACGCTGCATATTCGAGAATTACAGAAGAATTAGATTCAACTCCACAAGATCTACTAGAAAAATTAAACATTGATCCAAGAAATTTACCAGAGGCGGAAAAAGTAGATAATGATGTTCAAAGATTAAAAAGGCAGAGAGATGCATTAGGTGCAGTTAATCTTCGAGCAGAAGAAGATTCAAATGAGGTGAAGAAAGAATTTGAAACTTTAGACAGTGAAAGCTCAGACCTCAAAGAAGCAATAGGTAAACTTAGGGATGGAATCTCAAGCTTAAACTCAGAAGGTCGAGAGCGACTACTTTCAGCATTTGATGAAGTTAATAAGAACTTCGGAGTGCTATTTAAACATCTTTTTGGTGGCGGTGAAGCTAGTTTGATGCTGGTGGAAAGCGATGATCCACTTGAAGCAGGATTAGAGATTATGTGTCAACCACCAGGAAAAAAATTAAGTACTTTATCTCTGCTCTCAGGAGGGGAGCAAACTCTAACGGCATTATCTTTAATATTTGCAGTTTTCTTAGCAAACCCGTCACCGATTTGTGTTCTCGATGAAGTCGATGCGCCATTAGATGATGCTAATGTAACGAGGTTCTGCGATCTTTTAGATGAAATGACCAAAAGAACTGATACTAGATTTTTAATAATTACTCATCATGCCGTCACAATGGCTCGCATGGATCGGCTTTTTGGCGTTACAATGGCAGAGCCAGGAGTGAGCCAATTAGTTTCTGTTGACTTGAAAAATGCAGAAAAATTGGTTGCCTGAGTAGTGAATATTTATTTTCTAGGTGAATGTATCAAATTCTAAAACACTAACTTGATTAAATACACCTGTTTTTAAAAGCTTACCTTGTACTGTGTCATCAAGTGGCGCGTCTAAATACAGCAAAGCAATTGCCTCACCACCAACTTCCGAACGGCCTAAAGTAAAATTGGCAATGTTAACACCATTATCAGAAAGAGTTTTACCCAAAATCCCTATAATGCCTGGGGTGTCTACGTTGGTTGTGTATAGCATATGTTGACCCACCTCAGCATCGATATTAATGCCTTTGATTTGAATGAATCTAGGCTTATTATCGCTAAAAACTGTGCCGGCAACTGACCGTTCTCTAGATGCTGTTACTATGGTTACTTTAATATAAGCTTCAAAAACACCACTTTTATCTTGTGTAGTTGTTGAAATTTTAACGCCTCTATCTTTTGCCACGATAGGTGCAGAAACCATGTTAACATCTGGGTTTGAAATACTCATTATTCCAGAAATTGCTGCACAATTTAACGCATCAAGGTTCATTGATGAAACTACGCCATCGTATAAAATATTTATTGCCTTTATTGGCTCTTGAGTAAGCTGACCAACAAATTTTCCAAGATGGGTAGCCAGAAGCAACCAAGGATTCATAATCTTGGCCTCCTCGGCTGTTATTGAAGGCATATTTAAAGCGTTTGTAACAGCTCCTGTTAGTAAATAATCACTTAACTGCTCAGCTACTTGGATAGCAACATTTTCCTGAGCTTCGGTAGTAGCAGCTCCCAAATGTGGAGTACAAACAACATTTGGTAAATTAAATAATGGACTATTAATAGCTGGCTCTTCAGAAAAAACATCAAATGCAGCTCCCGCCACTCTTCCCTCTTTTATAGCTATTGCTAGTGCTTGCTCATCAACAAGGCCTCCTCTAGCGCAGTTTATAATACGAACCCCAGTTTTTAATTTTCCAATATTTTCTGCACTCAAGATATTTCGAGTTTGATCTGTTAATGGTACGTGTAAAGTTATGAAATCTGACTGATGTAATAATTGATCCAACTCAACTTTCTCAACACTTAAGTTTTTAGCTTTCTCTTCACTTAAAAAAGGATCATAAGCTAAAACTTTCATTTTTAGCGCTCGTGCCCGATCACAGAAAACACCCCCAATATTTCCAGCGCCAATAACACCGACTATCTTATTAGTAAGCTCAACCCCCATAAATTTTGACTTTTCCCACTTGCCCGCCTGGGTTGATGCATTCGCTTCTGGGATCTGACGAGCTACAGAAAACATCATCGCAATAGCATGTTCAGCCGTGGTAATCATATTGCCAAAAGGTGTGTTCATCACAATAATACCCTTTTTCGAGGCCTCTGCCCTATCAATATTGTCTACCCCAATACCTGCGCGGCCGATCACCTTTAATTTTCTTGCCTGCTTTAAGATATTTGGTGTTACCTTTGTTGCCGAACGAATAGCCAAGCCATCATAATCACCAATTCGAGCAGCAAGAGCTTTTTTGTCCTTGCCAAGATCAGGCTCAAAATCAACATCTATTCCTCTATCTTTAAAAATTTTAATCGCTGCTGGACTCAATTTATCTGATACTAATACTCTTGGAGCCATTTTATACTCTTTCTTTACATCTAATTTAATTTTTTCATGATTTTCTAATCTTGAGCTATTAATACTACTTTTCAGAATTATTTTCTAACGAGCTTATCTCCATCTCAAATGCCCACTTAATCCAAATCACTAGAGATCTTAAACTATCAAGCTCAACTGTACCTCCACACCATATTCGTAATCCTGCAGGAGCGTCTCGATATGAACCAATATCAAATGCTACTCCCTCTTTTTCGAGCCTTGCACACAAATTTTTAGCGAACTGTTTTTCATTTTCAATTCTGCTGTCATCAAATACCAAACAGACTGAAGTATTTGATCTCGTGTCTAAGCTTTCCGCAAGATTTTTCAGCCAGCTGCTTTCTTCGATAAAATCAAAGATAACTCCAGCATTCAAATTGCACCTGGAAATCATGCCATCTAAGCCACCAATTGAACGAACCCATTTTAAAGAAAAAAGATAATCTTCTACAGCTAGCATCGATGGGGTATTAATTGTTGCTCCCAGAAAAATATCTTCATTAAGTTTATTATTTTTTGTCAATCTAAATAACTTAGGTAATGGCCATGGGGGTTTATAAGTTTCTAATCTTTTTACAGCTTTTGGACTTAAAACCAGCATGCCATGCGCTGCCTCACCACCTAAAACTTTCTGCCAACTAAACGTTGTTGCATCGAGCTTTGACCAAGGTAGATCAACAGCAAACGCCGCAGATGTCGCATCACAAATTGTCAATCCTTCTCTATTCAAAGGGATAAAATCTGAATTGGGCACTTTAACCCCAGAAGTCGTGCCATTCCAAGTGAATACTACGTCATCATCAAAATTGATATACTCCATAACAGGTAATTGACCATAATTTGCTTCAATTATAGTTGGTTTAAGCTGAAGCTGTGATGAAACATCTGTCGCCCATCCTTTGCCAAAGCTCTCCCAAACCACCATTGTAACAGGTCTTGCACCAAGTAGTGACCATAGTGCCATTTCAACAGCTCCTGTATCCGATGCAGGCACAATCGCTATTTTAAAGTCTGACGGAATCCTCAATAGCTCTCGAGTTTCTTCAATTGCTTGGACTAATTTTTCTTTACCAAGCTTTGCTCGATGCGATCTTCCTAAGAATGCATCCGATAAGCTACTCAGGTTCCATGAAGGTGGTTTTGCACAAGGACCAGACGAAAAACGCGGGTCTAACGGACGAATGTCCGGTTTAGTTACTATTGTCATTTATTATCCTTACAGATATGTGCCCTTCGTTGGGGAAGGGTGTCCCACTTCCGCGTTTAAGAATTGTTTTTACTAAATGCAAGAAAAATATTAAATAGGAGCAGTTTTTAAATAATCTGGAAAAATCCAAAATGTATGCCATCACTTTTCTTTGTAATCCCCTGCTCCCAAAATTAGATGAAGCCCTGATAACACCATATATAGAGGCCCTAAAAGGAGATTCTATAACATGGTTAGGAGACGGTGTTGCTGCTGAAATTTACGTTAAAACTCGTCCACGAAATATTAAAAAAATCTGGATGGAATTACAAAAGCTCAAAATTGATATTGTTTTTCAACAAAACCACATGAGAAAGAAAAAACTCTTAGTCGCTGATATGGATAGTACTATCATCAATCAAGAATGTTTGGACGAACTGGCTGATGAAGCAGGCTATGGAGAAGAAATTAAAAAGATAACTAGAAAAGCAATGGAAGGAGATTTGCATTTTGAAGCTGCTCTGCTCGAACGAGTTAAATACTTAAAAGGCATTCCAGAAAAGACTATTGACCAAGTTCTTAAAAATCGAATTCATTTGGCCGCTGGTGCTAAAACATTAATTTCAACAATGAAAAAAAATGAAAGCTATACCGCCTTAGTTTCAGGAGGATTTACACATTTTACTTCTAAAATAGCCAAAGATCTTGGTTTTCATGAAAATGTAGCAAATCAGTTGGAAATTAAAAATTGCCAATTAACTGGAAATGTAAAACTTCCAATTTTAGGCAAGGACGCCAAAGTAACAGTATTAAAATCGTTAATAAATCGTCTCAACCTTTCTTTATCTGATACGATCTCAGTTGGTGATGGGGCAAATGATATTGGGATGCTAAGATTAGCCGGTTTAGGAGTTGCACTGCATGCTAAAAATATTGTTCAAGCTGAGGCTGATATCATAATAAATCATTGTGACTTGACATCCCTGTTGTATATTCAAGGCTATCACCAGGATGAATTTCTTCATTAACAAATTCCCGATATGAACTGAACTAATATGATGATTCATCACAAGGCTTTTCGAACCAGAAATTTTAGTTTATTAAAGCGCTCTAACCTTCCGGAGGGCTGCTATGGTTGATATAGCTACAAGGGTTCATAATAGGAAATGGAAGATCGATCCAATAATAAGGTCTTTACTCGATACCGATTTTTATAAATTATTAATGTGCCAATCAGTATTTAAAAATAAACCAAATACTAAGGTAACCTTTAGCCTTATAAATAGGTCTAACCATATTCCTTTAGCTAAGTTAATCGATGAGGGTAGACTCAGAGAGCAATTAGACCATGTTCGGACTTTAAGATTAACTCGAGGGGAAAGCACTTGGCTGCGAGGTAACACATTTTATGGAAAAAGACAGATGTTCAGATCTGATTTTATGGAATGGTTTGAGAATTTAAAACTACCTCCCTACCATTTAGAGCGCATTGGCGATCAATATAAACTTTCATTTGAAGGCAGCTGGCCCGAAGTGATGTTTTGGGAAATTCCAGCTTTATCAATCATTATGGAGTTACGCAGTCGAGCCGTACTTCGTGATATGGGAAAATTTGAGCTGCAAGTTTTATACGCTCAGGCGATGACAAAACTTTGGGCGAAAATTAAAGACTTAAAAAAACTTGATAAATTATCAATAGCTGACTTTGGCACTAGAAGACGCCATTCATTTCTATGGCAGGATTGGTGTGTGCAAGCTATGCAGGAAGGCCTTGGGTCAAAATTCACAGGTACTTCTAATTGTCTAATAGCAATGAGGCGTGAAGTTGAAGCTATTGGTACTAATGCTCATGAACTTCCGATGGTTTATGCTGCGCTTGCACAAAATAATTCAGAGCTTGCCAAAGCTCCTTATAAAGTCTTTCAAGATTGGCAAGAGGAACACGATGGAAACCTTTTAATTCTTTTGCCAGACACATTTGGAAGTAATAAGTTTTTAGAAAATGCACCCTCTTGGATGAGCAAGTGGACTGGAATAAGGGTAGATTCTGGTGACCCCGTGAAAAACGCTAAATTCGCAATTGATTGGTGGAAATCAAGAGGTGAGGATCCGAAAGAAAAATTACTTATTTTTTCTGATGGCTTAGATGTACCTAAAATAAAAGAATTAAATAATGCATTTAAAAATCAAACTAAAGTAGCTTTTGGTTGGGGTACATTAATGACAAATGATTTCAGAGGACTTGTACCAGATAAAGCTTTGGACCCTTTTTCATTAGTATGTAAAGCAATAGCTGCGAATGGGAAAGCAACAGTGAAACTATCAGACAATCCTAATAAAGCTATGGGCTCAAAAGAAGAAGTAAATAGATATAAGAATATTTTTGGTGATGGCGAAGGTATTAAAATAGATTTAGTTGTTTAAATCAAACTGTATAAATAACTTTATAAACAGTAGTTTCTTTTACTTTACAGGTAACATTCCTAATGTTAGGGAACTCGGTAGTTGAATGCATCTAAAGCATAAAATTATATGCAACGATGGTAAGTTAAAGTATTGTGGTCGCATAGCTCAGCTGGATAGAGCATCTGCCTTCTAAGCAGAGGGTCTCAGGTTCGAATCCTGATGCGATCACCACTTTAATATTAGCAGTATTAGTGTGTCCAAACTGTTCGTCTTTTTGTCGCAAAGTTCTCTCCATAACCGCCAGTTCGAATATTATGTTTTCTTTTTTGGGGCAGTGATATGATGGCATCTATTCCATGCGCTTGCGCATATTCTAAAGCTGACTCTTTCGAATCAAAGGTTAATTTTACTTGAGAATTCATATCTCCTGAGGACGTCCACCCCATTAGTGGATCTATCGCTCTTGCCTCAGAAGGTATAAATTCCAAAACCCAAGTTTTTGTTTTCGCTTGTCCAGATTGCATTGCGTTTCGTGCTGGCTGATAAATTTTTGCTGACATGAAAGTGCCTTTTTAAATAATTTAAGTATCTATTATAAAATTAAACTAATTTTTCAAGAACCTATTTAACATTTATATCTTAAAATACTCATAAACTTTGTGACAGAAACAAAATATAGAAGTATTTACTTGAAAAATATTTATATTACTTACATCTCTACAAAGACTGAGAAGGCAATCTTATGCAAAGTTCAAAAAATATATCAATGTCTAAGTATAGCAAAGAGCCATCAAAATTAGAGGGTGGGAAGAAGTTTATAATGGAAACTCCCTTTAATCCAGCGGGAGATCAACCGAAAGCTATTTCAGAACTTTGTACTGGTATAACGGCAGGAGAGCAAACCCAAGTACTTCTTGGCGCAACAGGAACCGGCAAAACCTTTACAATGGCAAAAGTAATTGAAGAGACTCAACGTCCAGCAATTATTTTGGCACCAAACAAAACACTTGCAGCACAACTTTACGGTGAGTTTAAAAGTTATTTTCCTAATAATTCAGTTGAATATTTCGTAAGTTTCTATGACTATTATCAACCTGAAGCCTATGTTGCTCGTACGGATACCTATATCGAAAAAGAAAGTACAATTAATGAGCAAATCGACCGAATGCGTCATTCAGCAACACGTTCATTACTGGAACGTGATGATGTTATAATAGTTGCTTCGGTAAGTTGCATATATGGTATTGGTTCTGTTGAAACATATGGAACTATGATCCAAGAGCTTGAAGCAAATAATAACTATGAGCAGCGGCAAATAATGAGCGATCTCATAGCACAACAATATAAAAGAAATGATAATTCATTTTCTAGAGGAACCTTCAGAGTACGAGGAGATAGTTTGGAAATATGGCCAGCCCATTTGGAGGATAGAGGATGGCGTTTATCTTTTTTTGGTGAAGAACTCGAAACAATTACAGAATTTGATACACTAACCGGGGCGAAAACATCTTTACTTGAAAAGATTAGAATTTATGCAAATTCACATTACGTGATCCCCCGCCCTACCCAACAGCAAGCTATCAAGAGTATTCGAAAAGAATTGATAGTTAGATTAAAAGCACTCGAAAAAGAAGGGAAATTATTAGAGGCGCAAAGGTTGGAGCAACGATGTAATTTTGATTTGGAAATGCTCGAAGCGACAGGATCATGTTCTGGAATCGAAAACTATTCTCGTTACCTGACAGGGAGGGCACCAGGAGAACCGCCTCCAACATTGTTTGAATATATACCAGACAATGCATTAGTGTTTGCAGATGAAAGTCATGTGTCAATTCCTCAAATAAACGGGATGTACAAAGGCGATTATAGACGTAAATTCAATCTCTCAGAACATGGTTTTCGATTGCCATCATGCATGGATAATAGGCCATTAAAGTTTGAAGAGTGGGATGCAATGCGCCCTCAGACCATTTGTGTTTCGGCAACACCTTCAAACTGGGAAATGGAACAAACTGCTGGTGTATTTGCCGAGCAAGTTATTCGCCCTACTGGGCTATTAGATCCCCCTGTAGAAATTAGACCAGTCGAAATGCAAGTTGACGATTTGCTTGAAGAAGTGAAAAAGGTAAGCATTCAAGGTTTTAGAACTTTAGTCACAACTTTAACCAAAAGAATGGCTGAAGACCTTACTGAGTATATGCATGAGCAAGGAATAAAAGTGCGCTACATGCATTCAGATATTGATACCCTAGAAAGGATAGAAATTCTAAGAGACTTAAGGTTAGGTGCTTTTGATGTGTTAATAGGAATAAACTTACTACGTGAAGGGTTAGATATACCAGAATGTGGTTTAGTGGCAATTTTAGATGCAGATAAAGAAGGATTTCTAAGATCAGAAACTTCTTTAGTTCAAACGATTGGCCGAGCGGCAAGAAATTCTGAAGGCAGAGTAATCATGTACGCAGATAGAACTACAGGCTCTATGGAACGAGCGTTAAATGAAACAAATCGAAGAAGAGAAAAACAGCATCAGTATAATCTGGACAATAAAATAACGCCTGAAACTGTTAAGAAAAATGTGCAAGATGTCCTTGAAGGGCTCTATAAGGGTGATACTGATATTTCCAGAATCACGGCAAAGGTTGATAAACCATTGGTTGGAGCAAACTTAGCTAAACATTTGGACAGTCTAAAGTTAGACATGTTCAAAGCTGCAGAAAACCTAGAATTTGAGGAAGCCGCCAGAATTAGAGACGAAGTTCGCAGATTAGAAACAGTAGAGCTAACTATTTCTAATGATCCACTTGCAAGGCAGTCAGCCATAGAAGCAGAAATTGAAAAATCACATATGGAAAGAGGACGATCTACAGCAGGACGTGCCGGAACTATTAACAAGAAGGGAAAATCACAACGTTCTGCAAAATTTTAAAATAACATATTCAGATACTTTTCTTTGTTTTGAGCCACTTGCTTTAAATTGAAATAAAGCTTTCTATAAGTGATAATTGATTTTTCCAATGAGTCAAAAATTGATAAACAACACTAGCGTTGAAAAAGAGGCCATTCTTGGTGGTAAAAGAGCTTGGTTGATTTGGTCCCTAGCAGCCATTGCATTTGGCTACGCTTTTTTTCACCGTGTGGCACCCGGGGTTATGGTACATGATCTTATGCGTGATTTTGCCATTAGTGGTACTATGGTGGGCACATTGTCTGCTTTATATTTTTATCCATATTTTCTTTTGCAAATTCCTTTAGGAGCCTTGCTTGATGTACTTGGAACTCGCTATCTATTAAGCTCAGCACTATTTTTATCTGCGTTAGGATCTCTACTATTCGGATTTGCCTATAATATTGAGATGGCGTACTTCGGTAGGTTTCTAATTGGTATCGGTTGCAGCGTTGGTTTCTTAGCTGCCTTAACTTTAGCCAGCAAATGGTTTCCTTTAAATCGGTTTGCACTCATTTCTGGTCTCACAATGTTAATTGCGATGACAGGAGCCATATTGGGTCAAGCACCATTAGCATTATTTGTTTCAAATTATGGCTGGAGATCAAGCATGTGGTTCCTCAGTATATTTGGAATAATTTTAGGACTTCTGGTCTTAATTATTGTGCGAAATAGACCAGAAAATATCACCCCTGAAAAAATACATGATCCTTGGAAACAGATGCTCAGGTGTCTGCTCATAGCCTCAAAGTCGACACAAATGTGGAGGATAGCGCTAGTTGCTGCAACTATGAGTGCTCCAATGCTAACACTTGGTGGATTATGGGGAACACCTTACTTGATGAGTGCTTATGATCTTGGGAGATCAGAAGCAGCATTTTTAACTTCATTTATGCTTATTGGTTGGGCATTTTCCGCTCCTAGTTTTGGGTGGCTTTCTGATTTTCTTGGGCGACGAAAACCAATATTAGTTGCTGGATCAGCAACTTTAACCATTTGTCTTGGTTTGATCGTTCTTATCCCAAGTACAAACATTTACGTTACGCTGACATTATTTACCTTAATTGGTGCATCTGGTTCTGTCATGGTTAGCGCTTTTGCACTAGTGAAAGAAGTTATTCCTACAAATGCGCAAGGTTCTGCAATTGGAATTGTTAATTCAATGACAGTTGCTTCTGGAGCTATACTACAACCATTTGTTGGGTCAATTTTAGATTTTAGGTGGGATGGTAGATTATATGACGGTGCCAGAATCTTTAATGAAACAGATTATCGATTAGCATTTTCCACAATTTTTTTCTCCGCCCTTCTCGGTCTGCTAGTAAGCACTTCTCTTAAGGAGCAATTAAACTAAAAAAGAAAGTCAAATTTGAAGCTCACAAATTCAAAATATGTACCTATTATGATAATGCTCTTCATTTTAGTTGGATTAGGTTTACGGATTTTCCCAACCGAACAAGATATGAAAATACAAAATAAAAATCAACTTTCAGCGCAACAAAACATGGAATACAATTTTTTTGGTACCATAACTAAAATTCGAGATGGAGACACAATTGAAGTTGACAAAACACCCATTCGGTTGAGTGGAATAACTTGTGATGAGATAGGAAGCTCATTGGGAAATAAAGCTAAATCAACTCTAATTGAAAAAGCTATACTCAAAAAAGCAAGCTGTTTTTTAACTGATACTATGAGCTACGATCGTACTATTGGAAAGTGTGCTACAAATGAATTAGGAGATATAGGGGCTTTTTTGATCAAATCAAAACTTTGTGGCAGATGTCCAAGGTATGATCCAAATGCAACTTATTTAAAATTACAAAAATTAACTGGTACTTTTCTTGGTACAATGCCAACTTACTGTAAACCCAAAGTTTGATCTAATTATTAATAAATGTGATAAATTAGTAATGAAACCATCAAAAAACTTATCTTTGCTTCTTGATAGCCTATTAAATTTTATTAATTCAAGAAAAGATATAAAAGAATTCTGCGATCCATTACCAAACAAGTTTGAATTTAAATCGGTTAAACCAAAATCAAAACCAGTTAAGAAGCTAATTAATAAAAACCTTCTCCAATCAAATGCTCTCTCAAACCAGTTAATAAAAGCTGTTATAAACGCAAATGACGACTTGTGTTGGAACACCACTTATACAAAAGAACAAGTAGGAGCTGATTTTCTTATGCGTTATGGTTGGTTTGACATAATTAGTGCAAATGGACCATTTGTTACAGATAATCTTAGAATTATGATAGGTTATTGGGGGGATGGTCTGGATTATCAGCTACATTGGCATCTAGCAGAAGAGGCTTATATTCCAATCTCTGGCTCTGCTCTTTTTTGGTCCGAAAGTATGGGTCAGAATATCTATAGTGTAGGAGATATCGTTATAAACAAATCTAATGAAAAACATTGGACAAAAATGACAAATGGGCCATTACTTGCGATTGCTATATGGAAGGGTTCCGACCTGAGAGTTAATCCTGTTATAACTTCAAGAGACGGTAAAAAAATACATAATGTTAAAGAAAACATAAAACAATAAAATTTTAGCTTAAGGATATTTCTCCACCATTCTCTAACCAATACCTACACTCTGGACTCAATTCTTTCTCACAAGCAACGTCGTAAAGAGCTAACTCTTCATCTGACAATATATCTTTCCAACGCCCATTCATTCCTTTATTAATAAAAGTCTTAGCTCCCCCTTTCCAAGATGACCCACCATCAGGAACATAAGTATCCGCAGCCGCTCGCATCGCATTTATAGATATCTTTTTTTCAACATTTTGAATTTGAGACGTGTCTACATCCATATCTAGGAAGTTAGCTATTTTAGATATAGCTCCCTGGATATCTCTTTTCATGTCAGCATAATGCATGAATAAAATATTAGGTAGGTGGCGGTAATCCCACCAGGATTGAACACCCTGCAGGTGTGACCAAAAAGGATAACCATCATTTTCCCATTCAAACCAACCTTTTGTGCACCAATCCCTCCAATAAGTATGAAAGTCCTGCGGAGGTTGGGGAAACTCAGCACCTATCAAATCAGGCGAATTTACAAGACCATAAACTTCTGGAGTATAATTTACATGATGGTTCCACAGAGATAAAGCAACATCTCGACCATCACGGCTCACATAGATGTATTTGAGCTCTGGTAAAAAGCGCAATGCATCTAAAGGTAAATGAGTTTTAATTAATCGTCGATGCTTTTGTCCATTGAGCTCTTCTAAAACCTCTTCAATTGGAATATCAGTGCTGTCCAACCATGGGCTAAACTCAGAGACTTTTTTAGGAAAATTTTGTCTTGGAAATAATAGGTTCGCAATTAATGCCTGAGTCCAGGTCGTCCCAGCTTTTAAGGTTGTTGCAACACATATATCATTATCCCGAGGTATAAAATCTTTCCATCGTTCACTATCTATATGGTGATTTTGGAAAACTTTAGTTTTTCTTGGATGGTCCATTCTTGCTCCCCAGAATTATAAAATACTTACAACCTCACCATAAAGATTAAAAACAATCAAACAGATTTTGAAAAATTAATTGCTAAGCAGATCTTTAATATGGCTTTTTGAGTGTTTGGCCACGTATTCCATGAACAATCTCACCTTGGGTTCTTGCAACTTTCGATGGGGATAAAGGCATCCAAACGTTGAAGAGAGTGGTGGAGTTTCTTCTAAAACTCTAACTAAGGATCCAGATTTTAAATGCATGGCTACCTCAAATTTTGGCCTATTCACAATTCCACGTCCTGCCAAGGCCCATGTCGTTAATAAATCACCATCATCTGTATCATAAGAACCCTTGGCAAAAACTTTTTGAGGCAAACCATCAACTAGTAATGTCCAATAATATTCTTTACTTCCTGGAAATCTTAACAAAAGACAATTATGTCCACCAGACTTCAAGCAAGTTGGGTTCTTTGGCACACCTTTCATATTCAAATATTCTGGAGAAGCACATAACACACGTTCACATTGCAAAATATTTTTTAATTTCATCGTACTATCTTCTGGTGTACCCAAAAAAAACGCCAAATCAGCTCGCTCTTCAAGAAAATCTGTTTTCCGATCCGTTAAACGTAAGTGTATCTCAATTTCTGGATAAATATCATTAAAAGAGGGAATCAAAGGACCTATTACTCGCCGACCCAAACCTAAAGGCGCTAAAGCCCTGACAGCGCCCCTAGGCTTACCAGCAAAACCTGCTATTGCGGCTTCTGCACTTTCAACTGATTCAATTATTCGCTCAGCATGGTCAAAAAATAATCTCCCCGTTTCTGTAAGTGCCAGTTTTCTTGTGGTTCTATTAAACAATCTTACGCCTAATTTCCGTTCTAATTCTTTTATCCGATTAGAAGCCACTGCTGGTGTCAAACGTTGATCTCTTCCAGCTGCTGTAATAGACCCCAACTCAACCACCCGAACAAAAACTTTGATTGAATCAATATAAGGCAAGGTACACTCCACTATTTTCAAGTTATTTTTGATAGTGAAGGCTTATTTTATATATTTTGCAAGGTTTATAATTTATATAAGGTTCAAGAATGTGTGGAGAAAATTATGTATGAATATGCTATAATTTGGGAATGGCTTAGCTTTGCTGCTAGATGGCTTCATGTAATCACAGCTATAGCATGGATTGGATCTTCATTCTATTTCATTGCTTTAGATTTAAGTTTACAAAAAAATGCAGCTTTACCCAAAGACGTGCATGGTGAGGAGTGGCAAGTACATGGCGGTGGATTCTATCACATACAGAAATACTTAGTAGCTCCTGCTGAGCTACCAAAGCACTTGACGTGGTTTAAATGGGAGAGCTACGCGACATGGATATCTGGCTTTGCGTTAATGTGCATTGTCTATTATGCAGGAGCTGATCTCTATCTAATTGATAGAAACCTATGGGACGTGGAGCCCTGGATTGCTATTACCACCTCTCTTGGCTCAATAATTATTTCCTATTTAATCTATGATTTATTATGCAAGTCAAGGTTGGGGCAAAAACCGACACTGTTAATGGTTTTATTATATTTAATTTTAGTTCTAGCTGCTTGGGGCTATACTCAAATTTTCACAGGTAGAGCCGCATTTTTACATCTTGGAGCTGTTACTGCAACCATCATGTCCTGCAATGTTTTTATTGTTATCATCCCAAACCAAAAAATTGTGGTAGCTGACCTCATAAATAATAAAACCCCTGACCCAAAATATGGGAAGATCGCAAAGCTTAGATCTACACATAATAATTATTTAACTTTACCAGTTATTTTCTTAATGCTGTCAAATCATTATCCTTTAGCATTTGGTACTGAATATAACTGGGTAATCGCTAGTTTAGTTTTTTTAATGGGCGTCACTATCAGACACTATTTTAATTCTATGCACGCTAGATCCAGCAACCCGACATGGACATGGGCTATTACAATAATTATATTTTTAGTAATAATGTGGTTATCGACCGTTCCAAAGGTTTTAGATAAAAGTTTCAGCAAAATGTCTAAACATACTGAACGCTTTCTGTCTTCTGAAGACTTTAAAGGCGTACAGGATGTAATTTCAACAAGATGCTCAATGTGTCATGCGCAAGAACCGGTGTATTCTGGAGTTTACACAGCTCCCAAAAAAGTACTGTTAGAAACTGAGAAACAAATCGCTCGTTATGCACGAGATATATATCTTCAAGCCGGCCGAAGTAACGCTATGCCACCTGCAAATGTATCGTGGATGGAAGAAAAAGAGCGCGCTTTAATTGTCAAATGGTATGAAGAAGCTCTTTGATAAATTTTACTATTTATTTTAATTCGATTTCAATAAATGACATAGGCACATCACCATTGTTAATGACATTATGTTCAATACCCTTGGATCTTCGATAAGCAGTTCCAGCTGGCACTAGAACCTCTCGAAGAGACCCATCACTTTCTTCTAAAAGCATGGGACAATCAACTATTGCCGTAATAACGTAATCATACTCATGACGGTGCCAACCTGTTTCAGAACCCTTTGCAAAGTCAAACCGAGTTACCCTCACTCTGTCGTCATCAATTAGTAATGAGTCTATCGCTTTATCTCTATCCATTTTTATCTCCATTATATGTTTGAATGTCAGTGAATTACTATTTTTGAATAACTGCTCCAGTTTGTGGGTTTCTCACTTTCTGAAAGAAAGACAGTTTGGCTTACTGTCATTTGATCAAGAGAGTTTGATAAGGTCCTTTTAACTTCCATAACCCTGGTACCGTTTTTATAAGCAACTGTATTCAACTCTCGCTCAGATAATTTATAAGTAGACAAACTATCAGCTAAATCCCCTCCAGCAAAAGGTATTGCTAAGCCATCTGGCCTACTTTTAAATATAAACTCTTGTCTCTCCCCAGAATTATCAAGCCAAATCATTTGAAAAATGATATCTTTGTTCTTTTGAGTAACTCTGTATTGCCCATCTAAAGGTGGCAGACCTTGTTCGTATACGCATGAACCTTTCATTAGCGCCCACTTGCCCAAAAAATTTTTAACTAGAACTCCCATTGTCTCTCCAATTTATAAGTTTGTCTGTAATAGTTGCAAACATTTCTTAGCCTATAGATATCAACTCATTTTTTAGCTCCTACTGATTTATAATTAAAAAGAACCAATATTTAAATTGAGAACTTGATCTTTGTTTGAATTTCATCCCAATATTTAAAAGTAATAAATTATAAGCGGGTCAAGATGGAAAGTTATTATAAAAATTACGTTGACGGGAAATGGATTGATGGAGGATCTGGCGTAATATCTGTTGATAACCCTGCGACAGGTGAACATTTAGCCGACCAAGCGATAGCAAGCCCACAAGATATTGATAAAGCAGTTAACGCGGCAAAACGAGTTCATGAGGCAAATCTATTAAGCGCAATGCGTCCAGTTGAAAGAGGACGAATTGTGAAAAAAATGGGTGAGTTTTTGACACAAAATGCAAAATCGATTGCTCAAGAATTAACGTTAGAAGCTGGAAAGCCTATATGGGAGGCAGAAATTGAAGTCCGAGGAGCTGCTCGCTACTTCGAATATTACGGTAATCAAGCAGAGACTATTGAAGGAAAATCAATTCCACTTGGTGAAAATTATTATGATTTTACAGCTTATGAACCTTTTGGTGTATCAGGACAAATAATTCCCTGGAATTTTCCTTTTGAAATGACATCAAGATCCTTATCAGCAGCTCTTACCACTGGTAACGCCTGTGTCGTAAAAACAGCAGAAAATGATCCTATTACTCAGTATTGGTTCGCAAAAGCAGCGGAACATGCAAATCTTCCACCTGGCGCGGTCAATATTCTTTGTGGCTTGGGAAATGAAGCTGGTGCAGCACTTTCCTCTCATCAATATGTTAACCAAATCGTATTCACAGGATCTGTCGCAACTGGCTCTGCAATAGCTAAAGCAGCTGCACAAAATATTGTTCCCTGCACACTCGAACTTGGTGGAAAGTCAGCAGCAATTGTTTATGACGATGCGGACATAGAAAACTTAATGAATTCTATTAGATGGGGTATATTTTACAATGCTGGACAGGTTTGTTCTGCGATGAGTCGAGTAATAGTTCCAAAGCGGCTACACGATGAAATTGCAGATAAGGCTGGTGCATTAGCAAAATCATTATCTGTTGGACCGGGAGCAGAGCGAACAAAATTTGGTCTTAATATGGGCTCACTGATATCTGAAACTCAACGTGATAGAGCGTTAAATTTATGCCAAAATGCTCAAGCTGAAGGAGCTACCACTGTAACAGGCGGTCACAAACTTAACCGGCCTGGATGGTTTTTAGAGCCAACTATTTTTAGCAACGTGACACCCAGCATGGAAATTGCACAGGTTGAAGTGTTTGGACCTGTTTTATCAATAATTCCATATGATAATGATGAGGAAGCTATCAGTATCGCAAATGGTACTGATTATGGATTAGTGTCTGGTGTTTTTACAAAAGATCTTGATAGAGCCATGACCACGGCAAAACGAATGCGAGCAGGACAAGTATTCGTTAATGAATGGTTTGCTGGCGGTGTTGAAACACCATTTGGCGGATATGGGAAATCGGGCTATGGCAGAGAGAAAGGCCGGGAAGCTCTCTGGAATTATATACAAACGAAGAACGTTGCAATCCGGCTAGGCAAAGGATCAGCTGGTCGAGCTTAAAAATTAGAAACATCAATTATAGGCGATTTAAAATATGGATAATAAATTTGAACTCGGATTAGCAAAGCGCAAAGAAACCTTAGGATCGAAATACGTAGAAGAGAATCTAGCTTTAGCAGATAAATTGACCCGACCATTTCAAGAGGCCATGACCGAGTGGTGCTGGGGGTTTGGTTGGGGTGATGAAGTAATCGATAAGAAAACCAGATCAATGATGAATTTAGCAATGTTAGGTGCACTTGGCAAAATGCACGAATGGGAAATACATTGTAATGGAGCCATTAAAAATGGTGTAACTTTTGAAGAGATTAGAGCGATAATACATGTGGTAGCCATTTATTGTGGCGTGCCGCAGTCATTAGAATGTTTCAGAGTGGCAAGAAAAGTATTAGAAGAGCATAAGCTTTTATAAAAAATTTAATCATTTAAAAAAGATCGAATTTCTTTTTCAAGCTCTCTTGGTTTTTCAGCGTGCACCCAATGACCCGCTCCACTTATCTGAACAATCTTTAGCTCATTAAATCGTTGTCTCATTGTTAATAGATGCTCTTCAGAAATATAATCAGATTTCTCTCCTTTTATCAAAAGGGTTTTGCCTTCAAATATTCGATCACTCTTTGGAAAACTAACGATATCATTCATATATTTTTTTAAAACAGGCAAATTTAGCTTCCAATAGACCTCATTACCAAATTTCAAACTTTGAAGTAAAAAAGCTCTAAGTTGTTTATCATCAAGGAAATGTGCTAGCTGTACATCTGCGTCTCGTCTGGTCTCCACCTGAGTTAGGTCAATACTTTGCAAAGCATTGATAACATGATCTTGAGAATGAAGATAATTAACTGGTGCTATATCAATAACAATTAATTTGGAAACTATTTTTGGTTGCTCTAAAGCAAACAACATCGCTGCTTTTCCGCCCATTGAATGACCCAGAATGCTGCAATCAGCTCCAAACTTCTTTGCAGTCTTTTGTAAATCTTCCGCCATGGAGCTATAATTGTGAATAGAGTAAAAATCACTGTCTCCATGATTTCGCAAATCAACTCCAATTACGTGCCATGCATCTGATAAGCGTTTACTTAATACGCCCCAATTTCTCGCAGAACCAAATAATCCATGAGCTATAATTAATGGTGGGTTTGTAGAATTTCCGAACGTAACAGTGTTTAACATTTTTGAGGTCTATTATTCATACCTAGACAATAACTTGTTTACCTCACTAACCAAATCCTCTCGATTTACGCTGATTTGAGCCGGTTGTGATTTCCACTCATCATTTGATGTCATTTGTGATGCCAATTTCGAACCCAGAAATAAATCTTTTAATAAAACTTCACCCCTTTCTTGCTCTTCACCACCTTCTATAATTGCCAATGGGCTATTTCGATTATCCGCGTATTTCAATTGATTTCCAAAATTTTTCGGATTCCCAAAATATACTTCTGCTCTTATACCAGCATTTCTCAGCTCTCTCGCCATCAATTGATAATCATTTAATCGGTTACGATCCATTACCGTGATGACAACGGGACCTTTAGCATATTTCGTTGAGTCACTTCTACTTTTCAAAGCCACAAGCAATCGATCAACGCCAATGGACATTCCTGTTGCGGGAACTTCTTGGCCAGTAAATCTCTTAATTAAATCATCATATCTTCCACCGCCAGCCACGGAGCCAAATTGCCTAATTCTACCTTTTTCATCAGTTATTTCAAATGTCAGCTCCGCCTCGAGAACTGGACCAGTATAATAACCTAAGCCTCTTACCACAGATGGATCAATCTTAATCCTATCAGCACTATAACCCTGTTTGTCCGTAGCTTCACATATTTTTTCAAGTTCCTGCAGTCCTTGTTCTCCAACTTGGGAACCTTTAACTAATTCTGACAATTTAGATACAGTTTTTGAGTTGCTCTCTGAATTTGCCTCCAAGAACTTAAGCACCAAATCTATTTGTTGAACAGATAAATTAGCTCCATTAGTATAGTCTCCACTACTATCTTGTCGCCCTCTTCCTAACAATTCTTTAACACCTCCTGTGCCAAGCCTATCTAATTTGTCTATGCCTCTTAGCACTATCCCTCTTTGTTGTGAGAATTTGTCCAATTCTGCTTCATCAAATAAACCTATATTTTCAAGTACCCCATTTAAAATTTTCCGATTATTAACTTTAACTATATAATCACCTCGACTTATCCCTGCTGCTTCCAAGGTATCAGAAAGCATTGTACACATCTCAACGTCAGCTAAAATATTTGCTGCTCCAACAGTATCAGCATCACATTGATAAAATTGTCTAAAACGACCTATACCTGGCTTTTCATTGCGCCATACAGGCCCCATAGAATAACGACGGTATGGGTTAGGAAGTTTGTTTTGATTTTGCGCATAAACTCGAGCTAATGGGGCTGTTAGGTCATATCGCAAGGCCAACCAATTTTCCTCTTCTTGCCAAGCAAAAACACCTTCGTTTGGCCTATCAATATCTGGTAAAAATTTTCCCAAGGCCTCAACATTTTCAATAGCACTCGTTTCCAAGGGATCGAACCCGTATAATTGATACACCTCGGTAATACGCTGAAGCATCAAATTTCGCTTATTAATTTCATCACCAAAATAGTCTCTAAAACCTTTGGGAGGTTCTGCCTTAGGCCTTTTCGATTTAATTTTCTTTTCTTTAGCCATTTGCTTGCCAATTAGTTGTTTTTTATCTGTCCTAAACCAAGCCCTGCAAAGGAGCAAGCTTTGGCATAAGAGGGCCTAGTAATTTAAATAAATTTTTTGTAAACGAACATACTGATGTGAGGTGAGAATAAATATGAAAAATATTAAAGTTTTGGAGGAAAAATACGCTCGGCTAGAGCTAATGCTTGAAGAGTTAGACACTGTAATTATTCGACAAGACAAAGAAATATCAGTCTTAAGAAAAAAAATAGAGTTACTAATGGTGCGAGAAGCAGAGCGGGAACTAGATGACAACAACTCAATTTTAGTAGCAGACGTTAAACCACCTCATTGGTAATTATCACATCAATAACTATTTTTAATTATGATTTATTAAAAATCCTCCACCTCAACAACACCACCCAAAGATTTGAGAGCACCTTTTATTTCTGGTGTGACAGGAAACTTTCCTTTTAATTCCATCTCGACTTCTCCCGGCAAGCTAGGATGCATTAAATAAAGTCTTATTGGGCCTATTGATTTGCTATTAACTGCTTTTTTTGCTCTTTCTAAAACTGAAGCAACAGAAGGGAGTACATTGGGCTCATTAACATAGACACATAAGCCCGCTGAAGTACCACTTAAAATAGCTTTATCAACTAACTGAACAGACCTAGCTAACATTTTTAATTGGCCACCTTCGATATTAGCATCAACTGTCAACACAACATTATCACCTGGTTCCAAATTAGATCTAGAAATCTCTAAAACGTCTGAAAACATAGTTACTTCGTAAATCCCAGTGGGGTCAGATAGTTGCACAAACGCATATCTATTTCCACGAGCTGATTTTCTCTCCTGTCGAGCTGTAACTGAACCTGCTATCTTAATTATGGAAGCCCCATTTTTCACTTTAGCTTCCACTTCTGAAAAATTTATTATGTTGTTACGTTTCAGAGAGCTTTTGTAATCATCTAGTGGGTGCCCACTGAGATAGAAGCCGACGGCCATATGTTCATGACTTAATTTTTCCATCGGTAACCAGTCATCAATTTTTGACAATCTAGGTTCTGGCAGATCTTCGCCACTGTCGCCAAATAATGAAACCTGTGAAGAGCTTTTTTCATCATTGACCGCTGTTGAGTAATTTATCAAAGCATCAATGGAATTGAATATCTTTTGACGGTTGGAATCTAAAACATCAAATGCACCCGCTCTAGTAAGCATTTCAAGCGGGCGTCTACCAACTCGTTTTAGGTTTACTCGTCGTGCAAAATCAAAAATATTTATAAATAAGTCATTTCCTCGGGTTTTAGTGATCATTTCCATTGCCTCAACGCCAATATTTTTTAAACCACCAAGTGCATAATAAATATTTTGCTCAAAAACCGAAAATGTAGAAGCAGATTTATTGATACAAGGTGCAAACAATTGTATACCTAAACGCTCCACCTCCTGCTTATAGACGTTTAATTTTTCAGTTAAATGTATATCGCAATTCATCACAGCTGCCATAAATTCAACAGCATAGTTAGCTTTAAGCCATGCTGTTTGATAACTCACCACAGCGTAAGCAGCTGCATGAGATTTGTTGAAGCCATAGTTGGCAAATTTCTCTAACAAATCAAAAACTTCTTTAGCTTTTTGCTTATCTACTCCCTTTTTTGCCGCACCAGTTTCAAACTTTGGCCGCTCCGCATCCATAGCTTCCTTAATTTTTTTTCCCATCGCCCGTCTTAAAAGGTCAGCGCCCCCAAGGGAATAACCACCCATTAGCTGTGCTATCTGCATTACTTGCTCTTGGTATACGATAATTCCTTGAGTTTCTTCCAAAATATGGTCAATTAACGGATGTATAGATTGCAAACTCCGCTGCCCATTTTTAACCTCACAATAAGCTGGGATATTTTCCATTGGACCAGGTCGATAAAGAGCTACCAACGCAACAATATCTTCAATACATGTCGGTTTCATTCTTCTTAAGGCATCCATCATTCCAGCACTCTCTACCTGAAATACTGCAACCGTTTTGGCACTTGAATAAAGATCATAAGTTGCTTTGTCATTTAAAGGAATATTCCCAATATCGATATCTAAATTTCGCAACTTTAAAAGATCAACTGCGTTCTGAACGACGGTTAAAGTTTTTAAGCCCAGAAAATCAAATTTTACCAACCCAGCCTGCTCAACCCATTTCATATTGAATTGAGTAGCAGGCATTTCAGATCGAGGATCCTGGTACAAAGGAACCAATTCATCTAACGGTCTATCACCAATGACAATTCCCGCAGCATGAGTTGCTGCATTGCGTAACAGGCCCTCAACTTGTTGAGCGTAAGTCAACATCCGACCAACAACCTCTTCTGAATTGGCCTCCTCTTTCAGTTTAGGTTCATCTGCTAATGCTTTTTTTATTGAAACGGGCCTAACTCCTTCTAAAGGAATCAATTTAGACAACCTGTCTACCTGTCCATATGGCATTTGCAAAACACGGCCAATATCACGTATCGCCATTTTAGAAAGCAATGCTCCAAATGTGATAATTTGGCCTACTTTGTCATTACCATATTTTTCTTGTACGTATTGAATAACTTCCTCTCTGCGATCCATACAAAAATCAATATCAAAATCAGGTATCGAAACTCGTTCTGGGTTCAAAAATCTTTCAAACAACAACGAATATCTTAAAGGATCTAGATCTGTAATGGTTAAAGAATATGCTACCAATGAACCCGCGCCAGAACCTCGACCTGGACCTACTGGTATACCTTGTGATTTAGCCCATTTAATAAAATCAGCTACAATTAAAAAATATCCTGGAAACCCCATTTCTTCAATAATCTTTAATTCGAAATCTAGCCTTTTCTTATACTCTTCTTCTGAAGTAACAGGTTCAATTTTTGATAATCTCTCATTCAATCCTTCTGCGGCTTGCAAACGAAGAACCTCAACTTCATTATCTGCAAATTTAGGCAAGATTGGCTCACGCACATTTACTTTAAATGAACATCTTTTTGCTATTTCAACAGTATTTTTAACGGCTTCTGGTAGATCAGCAAATAGGGCAACCATCTCCTCCTGAGTTTTGAAATAGTGTTCAGTGGTAAACCGTCGTCTCTCCTCTTTCTGATCAACATAAGTACCATCACCAATGCATATCAATGCATCATGTGCTTCAAACATTTCTCTTGAAGGAAAATACACATCGTTAGTAGCAACTAGTGGAAGCTCCAATTCATAAGCTAATTCTACTAAAGTTTTTTCTGTAAAAATTTCAATATCTAAATTATGCCCATCTGAAATGGGATGTCTCTGGATTTCAACATACACACGTTGTGGGAAGTGATTTTCTAATTGCTCCAATAATGCATGTGCTTTTGCTTTATGCCCATCTGATATTAGCTGTCCTATCGGGCCATTAGCACCACCTGTAAGGCAAATTAATCCACTATTGTGGGAGCAAATATCATCAATACTCAATCCTGTTTGGGAATCTTTATTACCAAGATAAAACAAAGAATTTAACTTAAGAAGGTTATTATACCCAGCATCATTTTGAACTAATAAGACAAGATGGTTCTTTTCAAAACTTTGCATCACATCCGATTGGCAAGATTGCAAATTTACTTCAATCTGACAACCAATAATAGGTTGCACACCTTCTGCAGAAACTAATGTGGAAAATTCCAGAGCTGCAAACATATTATTTGTATCTGTTACTGCTACGGCTGGCATCCTAGTGTTTTTGCAAAATCTACCAATCTGTTTTACGGGTATTGCACCCTCTAACAAAGAATACTCAGAATGGAGGCGCAAATGAATGAATTTGGGTTCTTTTTTCATGATTCATATTAATCATAAATAGATACTATCTGAAAGAGAAACCGTTTATATTAAGTATTTATAAAATACATGCTCAATATATTGATAATCTCTCTTGCCAAAAACATGTAAGGTGAGAGAATGATAAAACAACTGGAGGCAAAATGGGCAAACTTACAACTCATGTGTTAAATACAAGTACAGGAACACCAGCCTCAGGTATGAAAATTGAACTGTTCAAAATTCTTGATGATGACAAGTTACTTATTGGTTCATGGTTTACCAATAAGGATGGAAGGATTGATAATCCAATTTTGAGTGGATCAGATTTCAAATTAGGGGATTATGAAATTCTATTCCACGTTGGGCTCTATCAAGACAAACTTGATGAATCAAAAATACAAGATCGATTTTTAAAAATAGTTCCAATACATTTTTGTATCAATGAAAATAGACATTATCACATCCCCTTGTTGTATTCACAGTTTGGTTATTCTACCTATCGAGGAAGCTAATGGCTGAAATAAAATTTATTTTGAATGGTAAAAAAATATCATTGGAAAATCCATCATCCACTAAAACATTACTGGACTGGTTAAGAGAAGAAAAAAAATTAACTGGCACCAAAGAAGGTTGTAACGAGGGCGATTGTGGGGCCTGCACCGTTCTGGTGACAAATCTGAAAGATAAAAAGCCCGACTATAAAGCTCTAAACGCATGTATTTTATTTCTTCCTCAACTAAACAATAAAGTTTTACGTACAATTGAAGGCGTTAAGGATCAAAATAAAGAGGTAAAAATTCAGCGTGAAATGATAGCTAAGCATGGAAGTCAATGTGGTTTCTGCACACCTGGATTTATCGTATCATTAATTGCTGGGCAATTAAATAAAGATAGAAATCACGATGATGTTATCGCAGGAAATTTATGCAGATGCACTGGATACGCACCTATTATTGACGCTGCTGAAGCAGCGCAAGATGACATTAGACCAAGTTGGGTTTCTGAAGATAACAAAAAGTTGAGACAGATTAATCAGCCTGACAGTAAATCTGAAAATAAACACCATCTGCCTAAAACTATAAAGGAATTAGAAAAATGGTGTGTGAGTAATCCTAATGGAACACTGGTTGGTGGCGCAACAGATGTTGGGTTATGGGTTACAAAAAATCTACTCGATATAAAGAAAATTTGCTTTGTTGGACAAATCGACGAAATGTCAAAAATTAATACATCTAAAACCGGTTATAAAGTGGGAGCAAGTGTCACAATTGAGGAACTTCGCCAGTTGTTGAAAAAGAAATATCCCGATTTTTCAGAGTTATTAAGAAGATATGGCTCAATGCAAGTTAGAAACGCTGCAACTTTGGGAGGAAATATTGCGAATGGTTCACCGATTGGTGACAGTCCACCTGCTTTGATTGCATTAGGCGCGTCGATTATTCTAAACCAGGGCGGAAAACACCGGAAAATACCAATTGAAAACTTCTTTTTAAAGTATGGTGTTCAAGATAGGCAACCGGGAGAATTCATAGAATCTATTGAAATTCCAATAAGCGAGTCAAATCTAAAATGCTACAAGATTTCGAAAAGGTTTGATCAGGACATTTCTGCTATTTGTGGATGCTTTAGCGTAACTTTTAAAAAGAACAAAGTGAAGACAGCTCGCATAGCTTTTGGTGGAATGGCGGAAATCCCAAAAAGAGCCGTTCTCACTGAGACATCTTTAATTGGTCGTGTTTGGTCAGAGGAAACAATATCACATGCTATGGAGGAGCTTGATAAAGATTTTAATCCAATTAGCGATCTTAGGGCCTCCGCAGAGTATCGGAAATTGACCGCTAAAAACCTTTTACAAAAATATTATTTAGAGGTTAAGGCACTGGAAACAAATACTGATGTTTTGAGGGTTGTGTGATGACTGTTAGCAAGCCCAGCCCACATGACGCAGCCTTGTTACATGTAACTGGTGCTGCTCAATATACAGATGACATTGCCACTCCCGAAAATACTCTTCATTTAGTATTTGGATTATCAGAAGTTGCGCATGGAGCGCTCACTTCAATAAATTTACAAAAGGTGCTGGCCGCTGACGGAGTTGTAGAGACAATCACTGCTGCTGATATTCCTGGTAAAAATGATATCTCTCCTGCCCCTTTTCCAGAACCACTTTTAAGCGATGGGACAGTTAATTATATCGGGCAACCTATTTTCATCTGTGCTGCCAGAAGTCATTTACTGGCCCGAAAAGCTGTAAATTTAGCAAAGATAAATATAAAAGCAAAAAAAGCTATAATTAGTATCGATCAAGCTCTTAAAGCCAAAAGCTTTCTTGAAAAACCTTTAACTTATAAAAAAGGAACTCCCAAACATAAAATAAGTGCAGCTAAACATAAGTTAGACGCATCATTTGAACTCGGAGGCCAGGAACATTTCTATTTAGAGGGTCAAGCTGCTCTTGCGATACCACATGATGATGGTGATGTCACCATACACTGCTCCACACAGCATCCTACTGAAATTCAGCATAAAGTGGCTGATGCATTACAAAAACCAATGAATGCAATTCGTGTACAAGTAAGGCGTATGGGTGGAGGTTTTGGTGGAAAGGAAAGCCAAGCTAATGCACTAGCTGTAGCTTGTGCACTGATGGCTAAAAAAACTGGTAAGCCTTGCAAGATGAGATATGATCGCGATGATGATATGATAATAACTGGAAAACGTCATGATTTCCGAATTAATTACCGGGTTGGGTTTGATGATAATGGTAAAATAAATGGAGTAGAGTTCCAGCAATTTGTCCGTTGCGGATGGAGTGCAGATTTAAGCTTACCCGTAGCCGACAGAGCCATGTTGCATAGTGACAACGCATACTTTCTTTCAGATGCAGAAATAACCTCTTACAGATTATTAACCAACACGCAATCAGCCACGGCTTTTCGTGGATTTGGTGGACCACAAGGAATGGTTGGCATCGAACAAGTAATAAATCACATAGCACAATTCCTGAACAAAGACTCACTAAAAATACGTGAATTAAATTTTTATAAAGGTCCAACAAGTAACCAAGATAATTTACAAACTACACCATATCATATGCCGGTAACCGATAGTATCATTCGACCATTAGTTCAAAAATTAAAAAAATCTTCACATTATGAAGCTCGAAGAAAAGATATAGCTCAATGGAATTCAGAAAATAATATATTAAAAAAGGGAATAGCATTAACACCAGTGAAATTTGGTATTTCCTTTACATTAACACATCTGAATCAAGCAGGCGCTTTGGTTCATGTATACCAAGACGGCTCAATCAGAATTAATCATGGTGGGACAGAAATGGGCCAAGGCTTATTTCAAAAAGTTGCACAAGTGGCTGCGCAAGAGTTTTCACAACCAATTACAAATGTAAAAATAACCGCAACAGATACAGGCAAAGTACCAAATACATCAGCTACTGCAGCAAGCTCAGGATCAGATTTGAATGGCATGGCCGTCCAAGCAGCATGTAATAAAATTAAAAAAAGAATAAAATTATTTTTGAGCAAAATTCATCAGGTAAAAACTACAGAAATTATATTCAATAATGGGCAGGTCCAGATTGGAAATAAGATGGACAGCTTCAGCAATGTTATAAAAGTTGCATACGAGAATAGAATAAGTCTAAGTGCGACAGGTTTTTATGCAACTCCTGAAATAAAATGGGACAGGATTAAAGGAAAAGGAAATCCTTTCTACTACTTTGCTTACGGTGCAGCTGTAACGGAGGTAGTAATTGACACATTAACGGGTGAGAACAGAATTCTGAGAGCTGATATATTACACGATGTTGGAAACTCGCTAAATCCAGCAATAGACATTGGTCAAATACAAGGGGGCTACGTCCAAGGAGCTGGCTGGTTAACTACAGAGGAATTGGTGTGGGACACAAAAGGATATCTAAGGACACATGCACCATCAACTTATAAAATACCTGCTTGTTCTGATAGGCCTAGGATCTTCAACACTCATTTATACGAATATAAAGGAAATAAAAAAAGAACGATTTATAGATCTAAAGCTGTTGGAGAGCCTCCCTTCATGCTGGGCATTTCAGCATTAATGGCCTTAACCGATGCAGTAGCTGCAACAGGCTCTGGAAAATCTCCAGTTGTATTAGATACACCAGCTACTCCAGAAAGAATTCTGTTCGCGGTGCAAGGCCAG
>Ga0209425_10001016_pt1 | contig 33172 bp, 39 predicted proteins | sample COG_05_FD_184749 | JGI IMG/M metagenome (GOLD analysis project Ga0209425, IMG submission 184749) | Pelagic Microbial community sample from North Sea - COGITO 998_met_05 (SPAdes) (version 2) | ecosystem: Environmental > Aquatic > Marine > Neritic zone/Coastal water | place: Helgoland, sampling...
AGACTACAAAGTGAAAGGATGACAAGTTCATATCTTTCATCAAATAGAGAATACTATGAATATTATGGATTAACACCTGACAAATTAGAACATGCCAAATCAGATGCATTGATAATGCATCCTGGACCGATGAATCGAGGAATTGAAATTGACACAGTATTAGCTGATGACATAAACAAAAGTGTCATTAAAGAACAGGTAGAACTTGGAGTGGCGGTACGAATGGCTTGTTTAAAAATGTTTTGTATATAAATGAAAAAACAATACTTTATAAATGCAAATATAATAGACCCACATAATTCCATTAATGAAGTTGGTGGATTGATTATTAGTGAAGATGGTAAAATAGAAGCTGTTGGAAAAAAAGTAAATACTAATAATCTTCCCGCAAGAGAAAAAGCGGTTGATTTAAAAGGAAAATATATATTTCCAGGACTAGTTGATATGAGAGTGTTTGTAGGAGAACCAGGATACGAGTATAAAGAAAACTTTAGAACCTTAAGTAATGCGGCTCTCTCAGGAGGTGTAACATCAGTAGTTACAATGCCTAACACTGATCCAATTATAGACAATGTTTCTATAGTTGATTTCCTAAAAAGAAGAGGAAGAGATAAGTCTAAGATTAATATTTTTCCATGCGCTTCTTTGACCAAAAATATTGAGGGCACTAATATGACAGAATTTGGTCTATTACAAAAAAAAGGAATTATTGCTTTTACAGATGGTATTAAAACAATTCAAAATCCCAGATTAATGTCAAGGATAATGAACTCTGCAAAAGATCTTGGATGTTTAATTATGCAGCATGCTGAAGATCATGAACTCGCAAAAAATGGAATGATAAACTCTGGAATTATTGCATCAAAATTAGGTTTATCCGGTATACCGGAAATAGCAGAAAGAATTTTAATAGAAAGAGATTTAACTTTATTAGAAAAGGTGAAATGCAGATATCATATATCTCAATTGTCTTCTCAAAAATCTATAGAAGTCATTAAACAAAGAAAAGAAGTGGTAAATTTTACTTCTGGAGTTTCTATAAATAATTTATCTTTAAATGAGAATGATATAGGAGACTTTAGAACTTTTTTAAAATTATCTCCTCCTCTTAGAACAGAGGAAGATAGAGTAGCATTAGTTCAAGGTGTGAGAGATAATTTAATTGACGTGATTGTCTCCGACCATAAACCAGAGGATGAAGAGTCAAAAAGACTTACTTTTTCACAGGCCGCTACAGGAGCATCTGGAATAGAAACTCTTCTATCCTTGAGTTTAGAACTTTATCATAATGGATCTTTAAAATTGGAAACAATAATAAAAGCTTTGACATCTAATCCATCTAAAATACTAAAAATCGACAAAGGTAATCTTTCAATTGGAAATGATGCTGACTTATGTATTGTTGATATAGATAAACCTTGGATTGTAAAAAAAGAAAAATTAGTTTCAAAATCTAAAAATACTTCAATAGAAGATAAAAAACTTCAAGGTAAAGTTATAAATACATTTGTAAAAGGTAAAGAATTATTTAAATTATAGTATGGATATATTAATCATTGGTACAATTTGTTACCTAATGGGTTCAATTCCATTTGGTCTTATTTTAACAAAAATTTTTCTTAAAAAAGATATTAGAAAAATTGGTTCAGGGAATATTGGAGCTACAAATGCTTTAAGGACAGGAAATAAATTTATTGGATTTACAACTTTACTTTTGGATATAACAAAAGCTGTAACACCTGTTATTTTTGTAAAACTTTATTTTCCAAATTTTATTTATTTAGCGTCACTTTGTGCTTTTTTGGGTCATGTTTTTCCAATTTGGTTAAAGTTTAAAGGTGGCAAAGGTGTTGCAACTTATGTGGGAATTTTATTTGCGATAGATATATACTTTGGTTTAGTCTTTGGCCTTGTTTGGATTGGTACATTTATGATCTCAAAATTTTCTTCTCTATCATCATTAGTAGCTTCAGTGTCAATATTATTTTATTTGTTATTAGACTCTAAATTTGATCAAATATATTTTTTTTTGATTATGTTTATATTGATATTTTTTACCCACAGAGAAAATATCAAAAGATTAAAAAACAAAGAGGAAACAAAGTCAAAAATTTATTAATTTGACTATGGAACTCTTTTAGGTACTTTATAAATTATGAATCTTGTCATTGTAGAAAGTCCAGCAAAAGCAAAAACTATAAATAAATATCTAGGTGATAATTATAAAGTATTAGCTAGTTATGGACATATTAGAGATCTGCCATCTAAAAATGGATCTGTTGATCCAGAAAAAGATTTCAAAATGGAATGGGAAGTAGATAGTTTTTCAAAAAAGTATCTAAAAGAAATTACTGATGCTGCTAAGGATTCATCTAAAATTATTTTAGCCACTGACCCTGATCGAGAAGGTGAAGCTATAGCATGGCATGTAAAAGAATATTTGAATGAAAAAAAACTTTTAAAAGATAAGGAAATAGAACGGGTAGTCTTTAATGAAATAACCAAAAAAGCTGTGATACACGGAATAGAGAATCCTAGACAAATAGAACCTTTGTTAGTCGATGCTTATATGGCAAGAAGAGCCTTGGACTACTTAGTTGGTTTCAACATTTCACCAATTCTTTGGACGAAATTACCAGGATCTAAATCAGCGGGAAGAGTTCAGTCAGTAGCATTAAAATTGATTACCGAAAGAGAACACGAAATTGAATCATTTAACCCTGAAGAATTTTGGACTTTGAGTGTTAAATTTGCTAATGATAATAATCAATATATTACTGCTAGTATCACTCAATTAGACAATAATAAAATCGAAAAATTTTCATTTAAAAATAAAGAAGAAATTAATAATGCTATATCAATTATTAATAAACAAAATTTTAGTATAACTGACATATCAAGTAAAATAGTAAGTCGTAATCCTTCAGGTCCATTTACTACTTCTACGCTTCAACAAACGGCATCAAGCAGATTAGGTTTTGGAGCATCAAGGACAATGCAAATTGCTCAAAAACTTTATCAAGGTATTGAAATTGATGGTGAAACGATAGGATTAATTACATACATGAGAACAGATGGAACAAACTTATCTAAAGATGCAATTTCTACCTTTCGAAATTATATCAAAGAAAATATTGGTAATGAATATTTACCTGAAAATTCTTTAAATTATTCTGGAAAGAAAGCAAAAAATGCTCAGGAAGCTCATGAGGCAATCAGACCTACAGATATTATTAGAACTCCTCAAAGTGTTAAAAAATATTTAAGCACTGATCAAAATAAACTTTATGATTTAATTTGGAGCAGAGCGCTTTCATCTCAAATGGAGACTGCTAAGTTTGATAGGAATACGATAACCATAACATCGAATAATAATGAAACAATTTGTAGGGCTAGTGGTTCTGTTTTAAAATTTGATGGTTTTTTAAAGATATATAGTACTCCTAATAAAGATGATGATGAGAATATTTTACCTAAAATGTCAAAAGGGCTTGTTAAAGTTGAGTCCTTAATAGATGAACAGCATTATACTCAACCACCTCCTAGATATTCTGAAGCGAGCTTGGTAAAAAAACTTGAGGAACTAGGTATTGGAAGACCTTCAACTTATGCAAGTATTATTTCTACAGTTGCTAATAGAGGATATGCAGAAATATTAAACAAAAGATTTTTTCCTACCGATAGAGGAAAATTAATTTCAGCCTTTTTAGAAAAATTATTTTCAAAATATGTTGATTATAATTTTACTGCAGGCTTAGAAGATCAACTAGATGAGATTACTACTGGAAAAGAAACTTGGATTAAAGTATTGGAGTTATTTTGGAAAGACTTCAATAATAATGTTGCTGAAGTAAAAGAAAAAAGAACTAGAGAAGTTTTAGATCTTTTAAATGAGAGTTTGGGTGATCTGATTTTTGACAAAGATAAAGATGGAAGTATAGTAAGGAAATGTCAAATATGTAGCTCTGGAACCTTAAGTTTGAAAAATAGTTTTAGAGGGGGAGCTTTTATTGGTTGTTCAAATTACCCTGAATGTAAATTTACAAGACCCTTATCTAAAGCAAAAGCTGCAGCTCAAGCTCAATTAGCTGAGCCAAAATTCATTGGAAAACATGAAAATGGTAATGATATTTATTTAAAAAATGGGAGATTTGGTCCATATCTTCAATATGAAAGAATTTTAAATGACGAAGAAATTGAAAAAACTAAAAAAAAAAGAAAAAAAGTGAAAAAAAATAAATCAGATGTTAGTGAACTTTTAAAAAATATTTCTATACCTAAAGGTTTGGAATTAAAAAATATTGATTTAAACAAAGCACAATTTCTATGTTCACTACCAAAATCTTTAGGAATTAATCCTGAAAATCAAAAAGAAATTACATTAAATACTGGAAGATTTGGTCCTTATTTAAAGTGTGAAAATAAATCTGCAAGAATAGAAAATATTGAAGAAATTTTTTCAATTGGTTTAAATAGAGCAATAACATTAATAGCTGAAGCTAAACCTGGAAGAATGTCCTCTTCAATAATCAAAGATTTAGGAGAACATCCTGAGGATAAGAAACCAGTTAGAGTTATGAAAGGTCAATATGGACCGTATATAAAGTATAAATCTTTAAATGCAACGATTCCAGAGGAAAAAGACCCTACAGAATTAACTATGGAAGAGGCCTTAATTCTTATTGAGAAAAGAAAAGAATACGATAAAAGTAAAAAAAATAAAAAAAAGAAAAAATGATTAAAAAAATTTCATCTGTATTATTGATAATTTTGTTTACAGGCTGTGCAACTATTCAAGAAAAAATGCCAAAAAGAAAAACTTGTACGGGTGAAAATAATACACTTGCAGATTTAGTTTGTAAAAAATAGCTTTAAAATATGAGTTTTGAAAAAAAAATTACAGAATTAGGATTAAAACTACCTGAGGCTAAGGCACCAGCAGGAAATTATGTTGCAACAAGGATAGTTGATAAATTACTCTATATTTCAGGACAAATTTCAATCACTTCTGAAGGTGAATTAATAAAAGGTAAAATTGGTAAAGATCTTACGACAGAACAAGGTTATGAAGCTGCCAAAAGATGTGGTTTGAGTATAATTGCTCAGGCTAAGGTAGCGTGTAATGATGATTTATCCAAAATTAAATCATGTGTTAAACTAACAGGTTTTGTTAATTCAACAGATGAATTCACTGAACAACCAAAAGTAATCAATGGTGCTTCTGATTTGATAGCTTCATTTTTCGGAGAATCAGGAATGCATACTAGAGCAGCTGTAAGTACTAATAGTCTTCCTTTAGGTGTTGCTGTTGAAGTAGATGCTATTTTTGAATTAAATTAAATTATCTTCCAACACCGAAATACTTTATCTTTAAACTTCTCATTTTAAGTGGCGAATATATGTTTCTCATATCAAAAACTTTAAAATTGTTTTTTTTAACTAAATTTTTAAAATTTAATAATTTAAAATCATTCCACTCTGTGTGTAAAACAATAAGATCACTATAAATACACGCAGATGAGATATTTTTACAATACTTTACATTTTTTAATTTTCTAAATTCATTTTTTTCACCAGATGGATCATAGTATCTGATCTTTGAATCTTTTTTATTTAAATATTCAATCATAGGGATACTTGACGCTTCACGCATATCATCAGTGTTAGGCTTAAAGGTAACCCCTAAAAATGTAATATTTTTATTTCTTAGTTTTCCATTAAGAATTTTTTCTAATTTTTTTGTTAATAAAATTTTTCTCTTATTATTTGATTTAACAACACTTTTAACTATAGCTAAATTAGTTTTAAATTGTTTCGCTGTATCAATTAAAGCTCTAGTATCTTTAGGAAAACAAGAACCACCATAAGCTGGACCAGCTCTTAAAAACCTATCCCCAATACGTTGATCTAATCCCATTCCTATTGAAATATCTTTAATGTCAACATCAGCTTTTTCACACAAGTTTGCTAATTCATTTATATATGAAATTTTAGTTGCTAAAAAAGCATTAGAAGCATATTTGATCAATTCTGCCCCTCTTCTAGAAGTATGAAAATACCTACTATTTTTTTTAATTATAGGCATATAAAGAGATTTTAAAATCTTATTAGCTTTTTTACTATCAGTGCCAATGATCACTCTATCGGGACTTGAAAAATCTTTAATAGCCTCACCCTCTCTTAAAAACTCAGGATTTGATACAATATCAATTAACTTTCTATTTTTCAGATTGATTAAACTTTTTTCAATTTTATCTCCAGTTGTTACTGGTACAGTAGATTTTGTAACAATTATTTTGTATTTAGAAATCATCTTTTTTAACTTTTTTACAACTTGAAAAATAAATTTTAAATCAGCTGAATTACTATTTTTTTTTGTTGGGGTACCAACACAAATAAAGATTATATCTGAATTATTAACAGCTTTTTTTAAATCTGAGGTAAAGATGAGTCTTTTTTGTTTGTGGTTTCTTTTTAAAATCTCTTCTAGTCCAGGCTCATATATTGGAATAATACCATTATTAAGAAAATCTATTTTACTCTTATCTTTATCAACACAATAAACAGTATTACCAAGATCAGAAAAACAAACTCCACTAACAAGACCTACATAGCCAGTACCTATCATACATAATTTCATAATTTGGAAATTTCTTTATTTGATTTGATATAACCTTGCATGGTTCCACAATCCAGATATTTACCAGTAAAATTGTGTGCTATAAATTTTTCTTTATCATTTAAGAGTAATTGTATTGCATCGGTTATATGAATTTCACCACCTTTGCTAGGTTTTGTTTTTTTAAGTTTTTGAAAAATTGTTTTGGGTAAAATATATCTACCAATAACAGCTTTGTTTGAAGGTGCATTTTTCAAAGTTGGTTTTTCAATTACATCACTTATTAGGTAATCTGTTGAATTTAATTTTTTATTTAATTTATATATTCCCCATCTAGATAAAGTTTTTTTTGAAACTGTCATACTAGCCATAACTGCTGATTTAAATTTTTTATGTGTGTTTATCATGGATTTAGAACAATTTTTTTTAATTATCAAGTCATCAGGTAATAACATTAAAAAATATTTATTAGTAATAAATTTTTTTGCTTTTAAAATTGCATCTCCAGTTCCCTTCGGTTTGTTTTGATATACAAATTTTATCATTTTTCTGTATTTAAGAATTTTTTTATATTCTTTAATTATTTGAGGGTTCTTTTTTTTTTTAATAATATCTTTATAAAATTTATCTTTATAAAAATAACCTCTTATCATTTCTTTTTTTTTTGAAATAATAAAAACTATTTCTTTAATTCCAGCTTCTATACATTCTTCTAAAATGTATTCTATACCTGGTTTTCCGTTTATAGGTAGTAACTCTTTAGCAAAAACACTTGTTAGTGGTAATAATCTTGTACCTAAGCCAGCTAATGGAATAATTGCTTGTTTAATCATTTAAATGTTTTACTTATTAGATCATTTTATTCAAATGAAAATTTTAATAAATAATAATGATTTAAATGAGGCATTAAATAAAGTCTTAAATCTAGGCTTTGTACCAACAATGGGTAGTCTTCATGAAGGTCATATATCTTTAATCAGAAAATCTAAAAAAAAAACTAAAAAAACCATAGTAAGTATATTCGTTAATCCTAAGCAGTTTAATAATAAAAAAGATTTTAATAATTATCCTAAAAACCATAAGAAAGATTTATCTATTTTAAAGAGTTTAAATGTAGATTATGTATACCTGCCTAAAACAAATAATATTTATGACTCAAAAAGAACCAAAAAAATTCAAATTAAAAAAAAGGATAAGATATTGTGTGCTAAATACAGAAAAGGTCATTTTGAGGGTGTGTTAGATGTAATGGATAGACTAACAAAGAAGATTAGTCCTAAATACATTTTTATGGGTATTAAAGATTATCAACAACTATATTTAGTAAAAAATTATATTGAAAAAAAATATGAATGTAAAGTAGTGCCTTGTAAAACAATAAGAAATTCGAATAAACTAGCTCTTTCTTCAAGAAACTTACTTTTAAATAAAAAAGCAATGATTCAAGCAGAAAGTTTAACGAAAGATTTAATTAAATTTAAAAAAGATTTAGTTAATGTCAAAAATATTAAGAATTCTTTAAATTCAAAAAAAAAGGAATTGTCTAAATTATATAATATTTTTATTGAATACTTAGAATTAAGAAATAAGAAAACTTTGAAAAGAATTTATAATAATAAATGTTCTAAACTTTTTATTTCTTATTATTTAAATAATGTAAGATTAATTGACAATTTTTAAATCTATAAAAAATACGCACCTACACCTAAAAATGATACAAATCCTATTACATCAGTAATTGTGGTTACAAAAACACTAGACGCAATTGCAGGATCTATATTCATTTTTTTGAGAGTAACAGGAACGAGTATTCCAAACAGTCCAGCAACCACCATTGTTAAAATCATTGAGATAGAAATTATCAATGAAAGTTGATAATCATGAAACCACAATTGTACTATAAACGAACTAATAATTGCGAAGATAACACCATTTAAAATTCCTATATTAAATTCTTTTAAAATATTTTGATTAAAATTGTTTTTAGTTAAATCGTTTGTAGCAAGTGTTCTAACTGTAACTGCTAGAGTTTGCATACCTGCGTTACCACCCATTGAAGCAACTATTGGCATTAAAAATGCTAAGACAACCATTTGTTCAATTGTTGCACCAAATAAACTTATACAATAAGTGGCCAAAAAAGCTGTAAAGAGATTTAATAATAACCAATTGAATCTTCTTTTAGTTTTTGTAATTACACCATCTGTAATTTCTTCATCACCAACACCGGCTAATCTTAATGCATCTTCTTCTGCTTCTTCTTTTAAGACTGTTAGTACATCATCAGATGTAATCATACCTACTAGCTTACTATTTTTATCTATTACACATGCAGAATTCAAACCATAATTTTCAAATGAATTACCTACTTCTTCTCTATCCATATCAACAGGTACTAAAAAGATAGAGTCATCCATAATAGATGACATCTTGCTCTCTCTAGCTGTTCTCAAAACTTTAGAAGATGGGACTGCACCAATAGGTTTAAAGTTTTCATCTACAATGTAAATTTCTAAAAATTCTTCAGGTAAATCTTTATTTTCTCTTAAGTAGTCAATTGTTTGTCCAACTGACCAATTGCTAGGTATAGCTGTGAATTCTCTTTGCATAATTCTGGCAGCACTATCTTCTGGATAGCTAAGACCTTCTAAAAGTGCAAATCTATCTTTTGGTGGTAATAGAGATAAAATAGAATTTTTATCTTTTTCCTCAACATTTTCTAAAATTGCAATTGCATCATCTGACTCAAGATTTTTTAGTATTCTTACTATCGCCTGAGATGAGAGGTATTTGATAATTTCTGACTGTACAGACTCATTTAGTTCAACAAATACTTCTGGATCGATCTTAAAATTATTTAGCTTAATTAAATTTTCTCTATCATTTTGACTTAAATGTTCAATAATATCAGCAGCATCAGCTGGGTGCATTTCTTTAAAAGAATTTGTAATAAAAAGTGCGTCGTTGTTTGAAATCTTGTCAGTGACAACCTTTATGTATTCTTTATTGAATTCAAAATTGACTTTTTTATCTCTGATTTTTTTAATTAAAGTCATAAATTTACCTTTTATTCTGTCGCAACTTTTAATACATAATATAAAGAATACAATTTTTAAATGAACATAGAAATTAAAAAGTCCAAAAAACCTGTAAAATATGAAGAAGCTGTAAGATTTATGGAAAATCGTTTATCAGAGATAAACCAAAAAAAATCTAAAGAACTTATATGGATTTTAGAACATGAAGATCTTTATACGGCTGGGACAAACTATAAAGAAAACGAAATTTTAGATAAATCAATAAAGTTATTAAAAACAAATCGAGGTGGTAAAATAACCTTTCATGGCTCTGGTCAATTAGTATTTTATTTTGTTGTAGATTTAAAAAATAGAAAAAAAGATATAAGAAAATTTATTTCTATAATTGAAGATACAATTATAGATACATTAAAAAAATTTGATATTAAAAGCCATGCAGATAAAAAAAATATTGGCATTTGGTTTAATAATAAAGGAAAATTAGAAAAGATTGCAGCAATTGGGGTCAGAGTGAGCAAATGGATTGCATATCATGGATTTTGTTTGAATTTAAAAAATGATCTTAATCCATATAAGAAGATTATTCCCTGTGGAGTCTCAGATAGAGGTGTTACCAACTTAAAGAAAATTTCAAATAAAAATTTTGATAATATTGATGATATTTTAATTAAAAATTTTATTTTAAATTTGAAAAATTTAAACGTTTAACTTTTAAAAGTTTTTTAAAATAATCTGGCAATAAAGCAGTATATGTATGTTTTATATTATTTATCATAAATCTTATTTGATAAGAATGAAGCATTAAGTTTTTATTAATACCTTTGTTATAACCAGGTAACTTATATTTTATGTCTCCAAAAATTGGTTGTCCTAATGCATATAATTGTTTTCTGAGTTGATGTTTTCGACCTGTGATTGGTTTTAGTTCCAATAAACTAGCTTCAGAATTTTTATCAATAACTTTATATATTGTTTTTGCTTTTTCTATTATTTTTTTATCACCATCATATCTAACTAGATCATCATTCCATTCACCTTTATTTTTATTTATCTCTCCATGACAAATAGCTAAATACGTTTTGTGAACCTTTCTTAATCTAAATAATGAAGTTAATAATTGAGCACTTTCTCTAGTTTTAGCCATTATAAAAACACCTGAGGTATCTTTATCTAATCTATGAACAGAATATGGTTTAGTATTTTTAAAAATTTCACTTTTTGCAAATATGTCGACAAGATTTCTTTTCGATTTTGTTCCTCCTTGTACTGAAATACCAGATGTTTTATTAATAATTACAAAATCTTTATTATCATCAATTATCTGATCTTCATTGGATTTAATAACCTCTTTAGAAGGATCAAATTTTATTTTTTTATTAATTATTGATTCTTTGAAATCTATATTAAACAAATCAATTTTATCGTTTGTTTGGATTTTATAAGAACTTTTAATCTTTTTTTTATTTATTTTTATTCTTCCTATTCTTAAATTTTTTTCTATTAGTCCTTGGGGCATTTTCCCTAATGAATTTCTAATCCATCTATCAATACGCATATCATTACACGTTGAATCAACGATGTAAGACTTTTTCATGATTTGAGAATTATGCTGTAGTTACTTTTTTTTCTTCTGTTCTAGATGTTTCTTTAGTTGTCACTTTTTTCTTTTTATCAACTTTTTTTGCCTCTAAATCTCTATCAACAAATTCAATAATTGCCATTGGGGCATTGTCACCATATCTAAAACCAGCTTTAATAATACGAGTATATCCACCATTTCTTTTTTCATATCTTTTGGATAATGTTTTTTTAACTTTGTTAGCTGACTTTACATCTTGTAACTTTGATACAAGAATCTTGGATGTTTGTAAGTTTTCTTTTTTTCCAAGGGTTATTATTTTATCTGCTTCTGGTTTAAGAAATTTTGCTTTTGGTAAGGTAGTTTTAATCTGTTCATATTTGATTAATGAGTTTAACATATTTTTTAGTAAAGCTTTTCTATGCTCAGAAGTTCTATTTAACTTCTTATTTGCCATCCCATGTCTCATTAAATAGCTTCCTCTAATTTTTTAGACATTTCGGCTATATTATCAGGTGGCCAGTTAGGAATTTCCATACCTAAATATAGTGACATTCCAGTTAAAACTTCTTTAATTTCGTTTAAAGATTTTCGACCAAAATTAGGAGTTCTTAACATTTCGCCTTCAGATTTTTGAACAAGATCTCCTATGTAGATGATATTATCATTTTTAAGACAATTCATCGATCTTACTGATAATTCTAGCTCATCAACTTTTCTCAATAAATTTTTATTAAACTCTGGTTCAGTTGAAACTTCTTTAGTTTGCACTTCAACAGGTTCATCAAAGTTAATAAACATTTTAAGTTGGTCTTGAAAAATTCTCGCAGAATATGCCACAGCATCTTCTGCTGAAATTGAGCCATTAGTTTCAACTTCCATAATAAGTTTATCATAATCAAGAGCCTTACCTTCTCGGGCTGTACTTACAGAATAAGTAACTTTTTTAACTGGACTGTATAAAGAATCGATCGCAATTAATCCTAATGGTGGTTCTTCTGGTTTGTTTAAATCTGCTGGTACATATCCTTTTCCAGTATTTACATTCATTTCCATATGAAAGTTTGTATTCTCATCTAGATTACAAATTACAAGATCTGGATTCAGTATTTCAACATCAGCAACAGAAGTAATATCTGATGCTTTAATTTCACCTGGTCCTTTTGCATCTAAAATTAATTTTTTAGTTCCTTCAGCTGAAGATTTTAATGCTAACGACTTAACATTTAAAACTATATCTGTAACATCTTCTCTCACACCTTTGATGGATGTAAATTCATGTAAAACTCCATCAATTTGGATTGATGTGACTGCCGCACCTCTGATTGAAGATAACAAAATTCTTCTTAACGAATTACCAAGTGTTAAACCATAACCTTTTTCTAAAGGCTCTGCTATTATTTTGGCTTGAGTGAGATCATCACTCATTTTAACATCTAACTTAGCAGGTTTAATTAATGATTTCCAATTTTTAACATTTACATTTTCTGTTTCCATTAAACTCTCCTTTTTTTTGGTGGTCTAGTACCATTGTGTGGCATAGGTGTTGTATCTTTTATCGATAAAATCTTAAAACCTCTTGCTTGTAATGCTCTCAAAGCAGTTTCTCTACCTGAACCAGGACCTTTCACCTCAACTGATAAAGTTTTCATTCCATAATCAAGAGCCTTAGATGCAGCTGCATCAGCAGCTATTTGAGCAGCATAAGGTGTTGATTTTCTAGATCCTTTAAAACCTTTTTGACCTGCAGAAGCCCATGAAATTACATTACCATTAGTATCTGCAATCGAAATTATAGTATTATTAAATGTTGACTGAACATAAGCAATTCCATTTAAAATATTTTTTTTAATTTTTTTTTTTTTTGAATAAGAACTTTTTTTTAACTTGTTAGAAGATTTTTCTACTTTTTGTTCCTTATTTTCAACTTTTTCGGTTTTTGCCATTATTATTTTTTAGTTGGAGTTAGTTTTTTACCAGCTATTGCTATAGCTTTTCCTTTTCTGGTTCTCGCATTACATCTTGTTCTTTGTCCTCTTACAGGGAGTTTTTTTCTATGTCTCGAACCTCTATAACATGCAAGATCAATTAATCTTTTAATACTTAAAGAATAATCTCTTCTAAGATCTCCCTCTACTTTAAAGTTTTGATCTATATACTCTCTAATTTTTAAAATTTCTTCATCAGTAAGTTCATTGACTCTTTTTTCTTTAGGAATTTCTAAAGAGGCACAAATTTGTTTAGAAAATTGATCACCAATACCGTAAATGTAAGTAAGACCTATATGTACAAGTTTATTTTGTGGAATATTTATACCTGAGATACGAGCCATATATTTTGTGATAAATTTGTGCCTTTTATATAAGAAGATCTTTCAAAGTCAACGCCTTAAACATTGATAAAAGTGTCTATTTTCCTTGTTATTTGATCAATTTCTTGGCTTCCATCAATCTCTTTAAAATTAGGTTTTCTAGAATAGTATTCTAAGACCGGTTTTGTTGTTTCCATATAAGCATCATACCTTTTAAGAATTGTACTTAAGTCATCATCCAATCTATTTTCAAGAACTTTTCTTTTTTTAATTCTTTTTACAATGATATCTTTATTTACATTTAGAAAAAAAATAAAATCAATTTTTTGATTTGATCTATCTAGCAATAAATCTAAATTTTTCGCCTGACTTATGGACCTTGGGTATCCATCAAAAATTAAATTATTTTTTTTTTGAGGATCAAATATGATATCTTGTATAATATTGTTTACTATTTCATCACTTATAAATTTTCCATTATTCATATCATTAGTGATTTTTATTCCAATTTCTGTATTATTCTTAATTTCATTTCTTAATAAATCACCTGTGGATATTTGAAAACCTTTTAATTTTTGAACTAAATATTTAGATTGAGTACCTTTACCAGCACCAGGGGGACCAAATAAAACTATATTCACTTGATACTCTATCTACCAAACTTTGTTTTTTTAATTAGCTGTTCGTATTGAGCACTCATTAATCTTGTTTGAATTTGAGTTACTGTATCAATTGCCACTACTACAACAATTAAAATTGATGTTCCACCTAAATAAAATGGAATAGGGTATTTTGATATTAAAAATTCTGGCATTAGACAAACTAATGTTAAATATAAAGCACCTATAGTTGTTAGCTTTGTTAAAATATTCTGAATGTATAGTGCTGTACTTTCACCAGGTCTTATACCAGGTATGAAACCACCATACTTTCTTAAATTATCTGCTGTTTCAGTTGGGTTAAAAGTTATTGATGTGTAAAAAAATGTAAAAAATATGATTCCCGAAGCATACAACAACATGTATAATGGTTGGCCTTGAGTAAAATATGAGCTTAAATTTAAAAAAGTTTCATTATTTGAAAGATTAAAATTTGAAAATGTTACTGGTAGTAATAAAAGAGCAGAAGCAAAAATTGCTGGAATTACCCCAGCTTGATTTATTTTTAACGGCAAATGTGAAGATTCACCTCCATACATTTTATTGCCCATTTGTCTTTTAGGGTAAGTTATTAAAATTTTCCTAAGAGCTCTTTCCATAAATACTATGAATAAGATAGTTATTATTAGTAAAACAAATATTGCTAAAATCATTACTGTCGAGACAGCTCCAGTTCTGCCTAATTCAAAAGTTGTAACTAAAGCTCTTGGAATTTCAGCGACAATACCTGCAAATATAATTAGTGAAATACCATTTCCAATACCTCTTTGAGTTATTTGTTCTCCTAGCCACATTAAAAATAATGTTCCTGCAACAATTGTTGTAACTGTTGAAATCTTAAAAAAAATTCCCGGGTTAATTACAAGATTTGCTGACGATTCTAATCCAACAGCTAAACCGTACCCCTGAACTGTTGCTAGCAAAACAGTTCCATATCTTGTTATTTGAGTAATTTTAGCTCTACCTGTTTCTCCTTGGGATTTTAAATTTTTAAAATAATCTGAAACTCCGGTAAGCAACTGAACAATAATAGATGAAGAAATATAGGGCATTATTCCTAATGCAAATATTGCCATTCTACTTACAGCTCCCCCGGCAAATACATTAAACATTCCAAGCAATCCTTTTTGATTACCTTCCATCATTATTTTTAGTTGCTCTGGATCAATACCTGGTAGTGGTACAAATGTACCAAATCTATAAACAGCCAAAATAGCAATTGTAAATATTATTCGGTTTCTCAGATCGTTTGATGAAGATGAGGCGCTCATTACTAAAAAATATTTATTTTTTCAATTGTATTGATCCACCAATTTTTTCTAATTTTTCTACAGCAGATTTTGATGCTAAATTAGCTTCAATATTTATTTTATTTTTAATTTCACCAGTTCCTAAAATTTTTAGTTTAGTTGAATTTTTATTAATAATTTTGAGTTTTATTAATAACTCTGAATTTAGAACATCATTAATATTAATAGTTTTTTTATCAATATAAGATTGAATTTTATCTAAATTTAATATTGCAATACTATTTTTTGAGATTGGGTTAAATCCTCTTTTAGGTAATCGCCTATATAGAGGCATTTGTCCACCTTCAAAACTTTTTATAGCTACACCTGATCTTGATTTTTGTCCTTTTACACCTCTACCACAAGTTTTTCCCTTACCTGAGCCAATACCACGACCAACTCTGATTTTTGACTTATTAATCTTTGATCTATTATTTAGTCTAGTCATTATCCTCTTTTTTCAATTACTTCTGAAATTTTTTTATTTCTAATTATTGAAATTTGTTTTGGTGAGTTTTGTTTTTTTAAAGCTTTAATTGTTGCTCTGATAACATTATGAGCATTAGAGGTTCCCATTGATTTAGCAACAATGTCTTTCACACCTAGTACTTCGCAAATCGCTCTAACAGGACCACCTGCAATTATTCCTGTTCCCTTAGATGCTGCTCTTAATACAATTCTTCCGGATCCATCTTTGGCTTTGACATCGTGATGGAGAGTTCTGCCTTCTTTTAATGGGATATGAATTAGTTTCCTTCGAGCCATTTCATTAGCTTTTTTAATTGCGTCTGGCACTTGTTTGGCTTTTGCATGAGCTACACCAATTTTACCTGATTGATTTCCAACTACAACTAAGGCTGAGAAACCAAATCTACGTCCACCCTTAACAACTTTTGTAATTCTATTAATATGAACTAGTTTATCTAGAATATCGTCAGTTTTTTTATCTTTATTGTTATTTTCCATAATTAAAAATCCATTCCATTTTTTCTTAAAGTTTCAGCAAATACTTTAACACGACCATGATATTTATAAATTCCACGATCAAAATATATTTTAGTTATTTTCTTTTCTTGAGCTTTTTTAGCAAGTTTTTCAGCAACGATTTTTGATAATTCTGTCTTGTTTACTTTAGAGCTAGATTTTATATCTTTTTCTATTGATGAGGCTGAAAGTAATGTGATATTTTTAGTGTCATCAATTATCTGAGCTGAAATATTTTTTGATGATCTTGAAATACACAATCTAAATCTATCTACAGAAGAAACTTTTTTCACTTTATTGCTTACTCTATAACGTTTTCTTATGACTGTTGTTAACTTCATTATTTTTTCTTTCCCTCTTTTTTCAGGACGTATTGACCTTTTTCTCTAATGCCTTTGCCTTTATAAGGCTCAATTTTTCTAAAAGTTTTGATTTTTGAAACTATTTCTCCAACTAGCTGTTTATCAGAACCAGAAATTTTTAAGGTAGTTTGCTTTTCTACAGCAATCTTTACTCCTTCAGGGATATCAAAGTTTATGTCATGACTGTAACCCAATTGGAGATTAAGTTGGTTTCCTTTAATAGCAGCTCTATATCCCACTCCTACTAATTCTAAAACTTTTTCATATCCTTTGCTTGATCCAATAACAGCATTATTTATTAAGCTCCTGTTCATTCCCCAAAGTCGTTTTGTGTTTTGATTTATTTTTTTTGGTTTAATTAAAATTTGTTTTCCATCTTTAATATCTAGAATAAAAGTATCTAAATCTATATTAAGAGATTTTTTTCCAAGAGGACCTTCGATGTTCAGATTGTTTCCCGCTAGAGCTACTTTAACTTTTTCAGGAATATCTATATTTATTTTTCCAATTTTTGACATAATTAAAATACCTTACAAATTATCTCTCCACCAACTTTTTGCTTTCTCGCATCCATATCAGTCATTACACCTTTAGGAGTTGAAACTATGGCTATACCCAAACCATTATTAATTTTAGGTAAATTATCTGCTCTTGAAAATATTCTTCTGCCAGGTTTTGATACTCTTTCAAAATTACTAATAACTGGATTACCTGAATGATATTTAAGCTCTAATTGTAAAATTGATTTTTTTTCTTCTTCAATTATTTTAAAATCTTTTATAAATCCCTCATTTTTTAGTATATCAGCGATTTTAAACTTAAATTTTGAGGATGGTAATTCTACTTGTTTATGATTTCTAGTTTGAGCATTTTTAACTCTAGCTATCATATCTCCTATTGGATCACTTAAACTCATAATTTCCTTTCTACCAACTTGATTTCATTAAACCAGGTATCTTTCCTTGCAAACCTAACTGTCTCAGCGCAATTCTAGATATTTTTAATTTTCTATACACCCCATGAGGTCTTCCAGTAATCTGACATCTATTCATAACTCTATTTTTAGCTGAATTTCTTGGTAATTTTGATAATTTTTGTTGTGCTTTAAATCTTTCATCTAATGGTAATTTTTTGTCCATTACAATTTTTTTAAGTTTTGCTCTTTTTTTATAAAATCTATCTGAAAGTTTTATTCGCCTGTTATTTTTATTTATTGAGCTTAATTTTGCCATTTCTAATTTTCTCCTTTTTTAATAAATGGAAAATTTAATTTATCCAGTAATGCATAACTATGGTCTTTATTTTTAGAGGAGATAACTATGATGATATCTAGACCTCTAACTTTATCTGCTCTATCAAAACTTACTTCTGGAAAAATAATGTGTTCTTTAATACCAAAAGTGTAATTACCAAATTTATCAAAACCATTAGCAGACAACCCTCTAAAGTCTTTGATTCTGGGTAAAGCAATATTTACTAACCTGTCCAAAAACTCATACATTTTATTTTTTCTCAATGTTACTTTAAGACCAGCATTGGACCCTTTTCTAGTTTTAAAGTTTGCAACAGATTTTTTAAATTTAGTTATTACAGGTTTTTGTCCTGTAATTTTAGCCATATCTTCCTCACATGATTTTAAAATCTTACTATCATTTCCATCTAAACCTAAGCCCATGTTTAAAACTATCTTTTCTATTTTTGGTCCCATATATAAATTTTTAAAACCAAATTTGTCTTTAAGTGCTGGTTGAATATCTTTATAGAAAAGCTCTTTTAATCTTGGTGTCATTATTTTTTAGCCTCAGTTTTTTTTATTATTTTTTTCTCTTCAACTAACTTTAAGTTTGAAATATGAATAAAGCTTTCTTTTGAGACTATTCCACCTTTTTTTTCTTTAGTTGTTTTAATATGTTTTTTGACCATATTTATCTCTTTAACTTTTGCTCTATTATTACTTCTATCTATTTCAATTACTTCACCCTCTTTTTTTTTATCTTTACCAGTCAATACTTTTACTTTTAATCCTTTTTTTATCACTACAGTACCTCCGGAGCTAGAGAGATAATTTTCATTTGCCCTCTACTTCTAAGTTCTCTTGTTACTGGACCAAAAATTCTTGTTCCGACTGGTTCCCCCTTGTCATCTACTAAAACTGCTGCATTATTATCAAATCTTACTTTTGACCCATCATCTCGATGGATCCCTTTTTTTACTCTTACAACAACAGCTTTGTGCACAGTTCCTTTTTTAACCTTACCTTTTGGGATAGCTTCTTTTACAGCTATTACTATTGTATCTCCAATACTAGCATAACGTCTCTTAGATCCACCCAAGACTTTAATACATTCAATTTTCTTAGCGCCAGTATTATCTGCAACCTGTAATTCTGTTTGTACTTGTATCATTACTTATTTATCTCCATTACTTGAAACTTTTTATTTTTTGAAAACGGTTTACTTTCAATAATTGAAACTTTATCACCTGTTTTAAACTTATTATTTTCATCGTGCGCATTATATTTTTTTCTAACTTTAATAACTTTTTTTAATACAGGATGCGAAAATTTTCTTTCAACCACTACAGTAACTGTTTTATTTGGTTTGTCACTCACAACTATTCCTGTTAAAATTTTTTTAGGCATTTATCTTTCCTTTTAATGTTGTTTTTAATCTAGCTATTATTTTTCTAGTTTCGCCTATTTTAGAAGGATTTGTAATTTGCGAATTTATTTTTTGAAATCTAAAATTAAATAAATCTTTCTTAAATTTATCTATATTTCTGATAATTTCACTTTTAGTTAATTTCTTTATTTCTTTATTTTTCATCACACAAATCTTTTTATCGTTTTTGTTTTAATTGGTAATTTAGCAGAAGCTTTATATAAAGCTTCTTTTGCTATTTGTTCGGAAACTCCGTCTACTTCAAACAAAATTCTTCCAGGTTTAACTCTACACGCATAATACTCTGGTGAACCTTTTCCTTTACCCATTCTAACTTCTATAGGTTTTTTTGATACTGGAATGTTGGGAAAAACTCTCGTCCACACTCTACCTTGTCTCTTCATATGTCTAGTGAGAGCTACTCTTGCAGCCTCTATTTGTTTACCCGTAACTCTTTCTGGAGATAAAGCTTTTAAAGCAAATGCTCCATAATTTATAAAATTTGCCCTTGATGCATTTCCATGAATTCTACCTTTATGAGCTTTTCTCCATTTAGTTCTTACTGGCTGCAACATTTTTTATTTACCCTCTTCTGCTGTTACTTTATTAGTTTCTTGACTAAATTCTTTTGCAAACACTTCACCTTTATAAATCCAAACTTTGATACCAATTATTCCATATGTTGTTAATGCCTCTGCCTCAGCATAGTCAATATCTGATCTTAATGTATGTGATGGAATACCTCCATCTCTCAACCACTCTGTTCTAGCAATTTCATTTCCACCTAATCTTCCACTACAAGAAACTTTAATACCTTTTGCCCCTAATCTCATGCAAGATTGCATAGCTCTTTTCATTGCTCTTCTGTAAGAAATTCTTTTAACTAATTGTTGAGCTATATTTTCAGCTACTAGATAGGCATTAGTTTCTGGTTTTTTTACTTCTTTTATATTGAGTGTAACCTCGTTTTTTGTAAATTTAGACAAATTATTTTTAATTTTATCAATGTCACTACCTTTTTTTCCAATCACAAATCCAGGTCTAGAAGTGTAAATTGTTACATAGCATTTATTTGACGTTCTTTCTATCATAACCTTAGACACACCTGAATTAGTGACATTTTTTTTGATATACTCTCTAATTTTGAAGTCTTCAATAAGATAGTTGCCAAAATCTTTTTTCTTTGCATACCAAACAGAGTCCCAACCTCTGTTGACACCCAATCTAAAACCTATTGGATTAACTTTTTGTCCCATGACTCTCCATTTTTTTTATCTCTGATAAAATTATTGTTACACTTGAATATGGCTTTAAAATTGGAGCTGCTCTACCTTTGGCTCTAGGTCTAAACCTCTTCATTACAATTTTTTTTCCACAATATGCTTCTTTAACTACCAAACTATCTATATCATATTGAAAATTATTTTCTGCATTTGCTACTGCTGAACTTATAGTTTTTCGAATATCTTTTGTAATTCTTTTTTCAGAAAATTGAAGATCTCTTATTGCAACTTCAACTTTTTTTCCAACTATATTTCTTAAAATTGGATTCAGTTTTCTGACGCTAGATCTAATATTATTATTAATAGATTTAACTGTTTTTTCTTTATTTTTAATAATCTTCTTTTTTTTACTCATAATTATTTTTTAACTTCTGATTCTGCAGGTTTTGCTTTTTTATCAGCTGGTGTATGACCAAAAAAAGTTCTTGTTGGTGAAAACTCTCCTAGTTTATGGCCAACCATATCCTCCGAAACAGTAATTGGAATAAACTTTTTACCATTATAAATTAAAAAACTTACACCAACAAAATCTGGAATTATTGTTGATTTTCTTGACCATGTTTTAATTGGTATTTTTTTTGGATCAGTTTTGTATTTGTCAACTTTTTTCATCAAACTTTCTTCGACGAAAGGACCTTTCCATACAGCTCTTGCCATTATTTAGTGTCCTTTCTTTTATTTCTTCGCTTAATTATGAATTTGTCAGTACGTTTATTGTCTCTAGTTTTTAACCCTTTTGCAGATTGACCGGTCGGAGAAACTGGGTGTCTTCCTCCAGCTGTCTTACCTTCACCACCACCATGTGGATGATCAACTGGATTTTTAACAACACCTCTAGTGTGTGGTCTTCTTCCAAGCCATCTTGATCTTCCAGCTTTACCAATTTTAATATTTTTCTGGTCTGGATTACTTAAAACTCCAATAGTTGCTAATGATCTTGAGTCAATTTTTCTTATTTCTCCAGAAATTAACTTAATTAAACTATAATTTCCATCTAGACCGCTTATAGTCACTGATGTGCCAGCTGATCTTGCAATTTTACCACCTGCACCAGGTTGAATTTCAATATTATGAATATTAATACCTACAGGGATATCTCTGAGCGGCATACAATTTCCTACTTTAATTTCTTTTTTTGGCCCGTTTTCTATTTTATCTCCAACTTTAATTTTCTGTGGAGCTAAATAATAAGCGTGTGAATTGTCCTCAAATTTTACTAACATAATATGACAAGACCTATTTGGATCATACTCAATTCTCTCAACAGTGGCAGGCATATCAAACTTTTTTCTATAAAAATCAACTTGTCGGTACATTTTTTTATGACCTCCAGCTCTATTAATCGAAGTTATGTGACCATTATTATTTCTGCCTTTCATAGCTTTTTTTGGAGAAACTAAAGATTTAAACGGTTTTCCTTTCCATAAATCAGCTCTGTCAACTAAAATGGTCCCACGAGTAGATTTTGTATATGGTTTAAAAGTTTTTAGCGCCATCTAATTAAACTCCTGTTGTAAGATCAATACTCTGACCTTTTTTTAAAGTTATTATTGCTTTTTTAAAACCAGATATCTTAACTTTTTTACCTCTGGTTAATTTAGTTCTATTTTGTTTATTTATAATATTTATCTTTGTAACGTTTACTTTAAATATTTTTTCGATGTTATTTTTTAAATTTTTTTTATTAGCTCCTGACGGAACCTTAAAAACAATTTTATTTTGTTCAGATAAATTAGTAGATTTCTCAGTTACAAAAGGAGATAAAATCTTATCGTATAAGTGTAATTTGTCCATTATGAATATTTTTTTTCTAATTCTTTAATTGCGCTTTCAGTAAAAACAATCTTTTTAAATTTGACAATATCAAAGGCACTAAAATGGTTAATATCAGTTAATTTTATATTGGGAATATTCCTAGCTGATTTTTCAATTTTATCTTTTGAGTTTTTATCTAAAACAATGAGCGAGTTTGTAATCTTAAACTTTTTTATTATTAGGTTCATATCTTTAGTTTTTTTTATTTCTTTACTAAAATCATTAAAAATTAACAAATCATTATTTTTATTTTTTTCAGTAATTAACGATAAAATACTTAATTTTTTTTCACTTTTATTTATTTTTCTTTTTTTATATCCAAGCTCACCTTTTGGTCCATGAGCTATACCACCACCAACAAAAATAGGTGCTTTTCTACTGGCATGTCTAGCTCCTCCTGTTCCTTTTTGAGCATATATTTTTGAAGTTGGCCCTGAAACTTCATTTTGTTGTTTAGTTTTTGCATGTCTGCCTTTGTAGTTAGCATTGCTTTTATATAAAACATTGCTAACTAAATAGTTATTAATTTTTGAAGAAAAAATTTTATCTAAAACTTCGATAGTATCTTTTTTTCCATCTATATTTATTTTATTTAATTTCATTATTTTTTCTTTTTATCTGGTGTTTTTTTTGCTTCTTCTGCTGCTTTAATTTTTTCTTTAATTGTAAGCTTAGTGATATTTTTTACTGATTTCTTGACTAATATTTCTGAGTTTTTTGATCCTGGTATTGAACCTTTAAGATATAACAACTCATTTTCAATATCAGCTTTAATTATTTCAATATTTTGCATGGTTCTAAGTTTGTCACCCATATGACCAGCCATTTTTTTTCCTTTAAAAACTTTACCTGGATCTTGTCTTTGTCCTGTTGATCCGTGAGATCTATGTGAAACTGAAACACCATGAGTGGCTCTTAATCCTCCAAAATTATGTCTTTTCATAGCTCCAGCAAAGCCTTTTCCAATGGTTTTAGATTTTGTATCAACAAATTTTATATCCTTAAAAATCTCTAAACCAAATTCATTACCTTCTTTATAATTTTCAGGATTTTCAATTCTAAATTCTTTTAATTTTTTTTTGGCTTCAGTGTTTTTTTTGGTAAAAAAACCTTTCATAGCTTTGGTAAGTTTAGAATTTTTAATTTTACCATACCCTAATTGTACAGCCTTATAGCCTCTTTTATTTTCATCTATTACTTGAATAACTCTTGCCTTTTCCATTTTAATGACTGTAACTGGAACAGATTGACCAGTTTTATAAAACTCTCTAGTCATTCCAATTTTTTTACCTATTAAAGCAATCTCATTCATAACTAAATTTTAATCTCCACATCAACACCTGAAGCTAAGTCCAATTTCATTAATGCCTCTACTGTCTGAGGAGTTGGTTCAACAATATCAATTAATCTTTTATGTGTTCTAGACTCAAATTGTTCTCGACTTTTTTTATCAATGTGAGGTGAACGAAGAACTGTATATCTCTCAATTTTTGTTGGTAAAGGAATAGGCCCTTTTATAGTTGCTCCAGTTCTTTTAACTGTATTAACAATTTCTTCTGTTGAAGCATCTAAAATTTTATTATCATAAGCTCTAAGTTTAATTCTAATATTTTGCTTTTCCATATTTATCCTGCAATCTTTTTAGTTACTTCATCTTGTACGTTTTGAGGTACTTTTGAATAATGGTCAAAAAACATTGAATATTGTGCTCTACCTTGAGACATAGATCTTAAATTATTTATATATCCAAACATATTTGCTAGTGGAACCATTGCAGTAATTACTGTTGCATTTCCTCTCTGTTCTTGAGTACTGATTTGACCTCTTCTACTATTTAAGTCACCAATTACATCTCCCATATAATCTTCGGGTGTTACAACCTCAACTCTCATAACGGGTTCTAATAATTTTAATGTACCTTTTGTGCAAGCTTCTTTAAAACATGCTCTACTTGCAAGTTCAAAGGCAAGTACACTAGAGTCTACATCGTGATGTAAACCATCTAATATAGTTACTTTATAATCAATCATTGGGAATCCTGCTAGAATTCCACCATCTGAAACAGTCTCAATTCCTTTTTCTACACCAGGTATAAATTCTTTCGGAATTGCACCACCTTTAATTTTGCTTTCAACAGATCTACCCGCTCCAGGCTCTTGAGGTTCAACAAGAAGTTTAACTTTAGCAAATTGTCCTGCTCCACCACTTTGCTTTTTGTGGGTGTATTCAACCTCTGATGCGTTTTCTAATGTTTCTCTATATGCAACCTGGGGAGCTCCCACATTTGCCTCAACTTTAAATTCTCTTTTCATTCTATCTACAATTATATCTAAATGAAGTTCTCCCATACCTTTAATTATTGTTTGTCCTGACTCTTCATCTGATGTTACTCTAAATGAAGGATCCTCTTTTGCTAATCTACCAAGTGCTTCACCCATTTTTTCTTGGTCAGCTTTTGTTTTGGGTTCCACAGCAATTTCTATAACTGGATCTGGGAATTCCATCGGTTCCAATAATACAGGTTTATCTTCATCACATAGTGTATGACCTGTAATTGTATACTTTAATCCTGCTAATGCCACAATATCACCTGCGTTAGCCTCTTTAATATCCTCTCTTGAATTTGCATGCATCAATAACATTCTTCCAACTCTCTCTTCTTTTTCTTTAGATGAATTATAAATGCCTGTGCCGGTTTTAATTGTTCCAGAATAAACCCTGATAAATGTAAGCGAACCTACAAATGGGTCGTTAGCGACTTTAAATGCTAAGGCTGAAAAACCAGCATTGTCTTCAAATTTCATTTCAATTTCATCTTCAGATCCAGGTTTTGTACCTTTAATAGAGCCAATATCTATTGGACTCGGTAAATAATTGATAACGGCGTCAAGTAATGGTTGAACACCTTTGTTTTTAAAAGCTGAACCAGTCAAAATTGGTACAAAACTAAAATTCAATGTACCTTTCCTTATACATTTAATTAAATCTTCCTCTTTAATCTCATCACCATTTAAATAGGATTCCATTAATTTTTCATCTTGCTCAACAGCCATCTCAACTAATTCTGTTCTATATTTTTGAGATATTTCTTTTAAATCATCTGGGATTTCTTTATATTCCCACTCTGCACCTAAAGCCTCATTTTTCCAAACTTGTGCTTTCATTTTAACTAAATCAACAACTCCAGCTAAAGAAGACTCTATTCCTATAGGGACTTGAATTACCATTGGTTTTGCTCCTAATCTATCTCTGATCATGTCAACACATCTAAAAAAATCTGCGCCAGTTCTATCTAATTTATTAACAAAACAAATTCTTGGAACTTTATACTTGTCAGCTTGTCTCCAAACAGTTTCTGATTGAGGCTCAACGCCAGCTACACCATCAAAAACAGCTACAGCTCCATCTAGAACTTTTAGAGATCTTTCTACTTCAATTGTAAAATCAACGTGACCAGGGGTATCAATAATATTAATTCTATGATCTTGCCAAAAACAAGTTGTAGCAGCAGAAGTAATTGTGATACCTCTTTCTTGTTCTTGTTCCATCCAGTCCATAGTTGCAGCCCCATCATGAACTTCACCTATCTTATGACTTTTTCCTGTATAATATAAAATTCTTTCTGTCGTAGTGGTTTTGCCAGCATCAATATGTGCCATTATTCCAATATTTCTATATTTTTCTAATGTATGAGTTCTAGGCATAATTTTTTACCATCTAAAATGTGCAAAAGCTTTATTTGACTCCGCCATTTTATGCACATCCTCTCTTTTTTTTACAGCTGCACCTTTTTTTTCATATGCATCAAAAAGTTCATTAAAAATTTTATCAGACATATGTTTATCTTTCCTTTTTCTTGCTGACTCTACTAACCACCTAATTGCTAAAGCTTGCGCTCTTTTACTCTTAACTTCGACAGGTACCTGATAAGTTGCTCCACCAACTCTTCTTGATCTAACTTCAACTGTAGGTTTGATATTATTTATAGCCTCATTAAAAATATTTATTGGTTCATCTTTAGATTTAGATTTAATTTTATCTATAGCATCATAAACAATCTTTGCAGCAACACCTCGTTTACCATCATACATAATGTTATTAATAAGTTTGGGAATTATTGTTGACTTAAACTTTGGATCTGGAACTACATTTTTTTTTGGTTGAGTTTTTTTTCTAGACATTATTTACCTTTTTTAGTTCCATAAAGAGATCTTCTTTTTTTTCTGTTTGCAACACCTTGAGTATCTAAATTGCCTCTTAAAATATGGTATCTTACACCGGGCAAGTCCTTCACCCTACCACCTCTAATTAAAACTACTGAGTGTTCTTGTAAATTATGGCCTTCACCTGGAATATAAGCTGTAACTTCAAAACCGTTTGACAATCTAACTCTAGCAACTTTTCTCAATGCTGAATTAGGTTTTTTTGGTGTTGTTGTATAAACTTTTACACACACACCTCTCTTTAAGGGCTGTTTTTGCAGAGCAGGAACTTTGTTCCTTTTGCTTTGTTTAATTCTTTTGTTTTTTAACAACTGGTTAATAGTTGGCATAATTTAAAAAATTTTAATAATTATTTGTTTTTGAGAGAAAATAACTGACAGGTTATTTATGGCAGCGTTTAGTGTCTAAGATTAACACTACATTCCAACCAAAAACATCGCCAAAATACTTAATAATCGAACTTTGTCAAACTAAAATTATGAATTTTTCTTATTTTTTTACTGATTTACTTGGCTTTCTGAAGACTCAATTTTTTCTTGCTCTGACAGGAATTTTTTATCGTCTTCGAGTGCTTTTTGGTTCCACTTATTCTTAATACTACCAGTTCCAGCAGGGACTAATCTACCTACAATAACGTTTTCTTTAAGACCTTTTAAAGGGTCAACTTTACCTTTTATTGCTGCATCAGTTAACACTCTTGTTGTTTCTTGGAAGGACGCAGCTGAAATAAATGACTCTGTTTGTAATGAAGCTTTAGTAATACCCATTAGTACTCTCTCACCATGAGCTGGAGTTTTTCCTTCAGCTTTAATTTTTTCATTAACATCATCAAACTTAATTCTATCAATAATTTCACCTGGCAAATAAGAGGTATCACCAGAAATTTTGACTTCTACTTTTTTCAACATTTGTCTCAAAATTGTTTCGATATGTTTATCGTTAATTATAACACCTTGTAATCTATAAACTTCTTGAACTTGATTAACAAAATATTCTGTTAAATCCTTAATACCCATAATTCTTAAAATATCATGTGGTAATGGCTGTCCATCTAATAAGTACTCACCTTTTTTAATTTTTTCACCTTGATTAAAATTTATATGTTTTCCTTTTGGAATTAAATAATTTGAAGAATCAGTTCCATCTTCAGGCACTATAGAAACTCTTTGTTTACCACGTACCTCTTTTCCAAAAACAACTTGTCCATCATTTTCTGCAATGATTGCACTATCTTTTGCTTTTCGTGCTTCAAATAATTCAGCTACCCTTGGTAAACCTCCAGTAATATCTTTTGTCTTTGTAGTTTCTTTTGGAAGTCTAGCAATAACATCTCCTGCTGAAACTTTTTGACCATCTTTTACAGATAAAATAGAATCTGGAACTAAATAATATCTTGCTTCATTGTCATCTGCTTTTTTTATTACATTTCCTTTTTCATCTCTAAGAGTAATTCTTGGTTTTAAGTCAGTACTTTTTGACTGTGATCTCCAGTCTACAACTGATTTTGAAGATATACCTGTTGCATCATCTGTAGTTTCTTGGATTGTAACACCATCTATTAGATCAACATAACTCGCTGTACCACTTTTTTCAGCAATAACTGGAGTTGTATATGGGTCCCATTCACATATTTTTGTGTTTGCTTTTACTTTATCTCCATTATTAAAAAACAATCTTGAACCATAGGCAACTTTGTAAACAGCTACTTGAACACCATTGTTATCCTCGATTGATAATTGTGTATTTCTTCCCATAACAATTAAGTTTTTCTTTGAGTCTTCTAAAATGTTTGAGTTTATAATTTTTAATATACCCTCATTTTTAGAAATAATTTGTGATTCTTGTTTTACAGACGCGGTTCCACCAACGTGAAAAGTTCTCATAGTTAATTGAGTACCTGGTTCACCAATTGATTGTGCTGATATCATTCCTATCGCCTCTCCAACATGTACTATTTTACCTCTTGATAAATCTCTTCCATAACAAGTTGCACAAACTCCCTCTTTTGAGCTACATGTCATTACAGAATAAACTTTGATTGATTTAATTCCGGCTGCATCAATTAAATCACAAGATGCCTCATCAATCATTGATGATTTTTTAATAATAACCTCGCCTGTAATTGGATTCTTTATGTCAGATGCAGCAACTCTACCAAGAGTTCTTTCTGATAAACTTACGACAACATTACCACCTTCTAAAATTTCAGATAATTCAATAAACCCAGGTTTATCACATTTTATTTTTGTAATTGTTAAATCTTGAGCTACATCACAAAGTCTTCTTGTCAAGTACCCTGAGCTTGCAGTCTTTAAAGCTGTGTCTGCTAATCCTTTTCGCGCACCGTGAGTAGAATTAAAATATTCAAGAGCTGTCAAACCTTCTTTAAAATTTGATATGATTGGACTTTCAATAATTTCACCAGAGGGTTTTGCTATTAATCCTCTCATACCAGCTAATTGCTTCATTTGAGCTGCAGAACCTCTAGCGCCACTATCGGCCATCATAAACACTGAGTTAATTTTCAATCCCTCAGGTGTTTTTTCTGTAGCTGAAATTCCTTTCATCATTTCAGCAGCAACTCTATCTGTACATTTCGACCATGCATCAATAACTTTGTTGTACTTTTCACCTCTAGTAATTAAACCTTCTGAATATTGTGTTTCGTAATCAGCTATTAATTTTGTTGTATCTTCAATTAATTGAGATTTACTTTCAGGTATAACCAAATCATCTTTACCAAATGAAATTCCAGCTTTGAAAGCATGTTTAAAACCTAAATCTTTCAATTTATCACAAAAAATTACAGTTGTTTTTTGCCCACAAAATCGAAAAACCATGTCAATTATTTCAGAAACTACTTTTTTTGGTAACAATCTATCGACTAAAGAAAACTTTATATCTTTGTTCTTCGGTAATAAATTTGATAGTAAAAATCTACCTGCTGTAGAAGTAAATTTTTCAAACTTTTTATTTCCTTTATCATCGACAGTTTCAAATCTTGAAATTATTGTTGTATGAACTTTAATTTGACCTGAGGATAACGCAAACTCTATTTCATCTGCATTAAGAAAATATCCAGCTGGTTTCTCTGACAATGGTTCTTGAGAAAGATAATAAATTCCTAAAATCATATCCTGACTTGGCACAATAATAGGTTTACCATTTGACGGTGATAAGATGTTATTGGTCGATAACATTAATATACGAGCTTCTAATTGAGCCTCTAAACTTAATGGAACGTGAACTGCCATCTGATCTCCATCAAAATCTGCATTAAATGCTGCACAAGTTAATGGATGTAATTCTATAGCATCTCCTTCAATTAATTTTGGTTCAAAAGCTTGAATACCCAACCTATGAAGAGTGGGTGCTCTATTAAGTAATACAGGATGTTCTCTAACAATCAGTTCTAGTGCATCCCAAACTGCATTAGTTTCTTTTTCAACTATTTTTTTAGCTTGTTTAATTGTTGAAGCTAATCCTAGTTTATTAAGTCTTGCATATAAAAAAGGTTTAAACAATTCTAAAGCCATTTTTTTTGGTAGACCACACTCGTGCAATTTTAAGTCTGGACCAACAACAATCACTGATCTACCCGAATAATCAACTCGTTTTCCAAGTAAGTTTTGTCTAAATCTTCCTTGTTTTCCTTTCAACATTTCTGCTAATGATTTGAGTGGTCTTTTTCCTGTACCTGTAATAACTCTACCTCGTCTACCATTATCAAATAATGCATCAACTGACTCTTGAAGCATCCTCTTTTCATTTCTTACAATAATATCTGGAGCCTTAAGATCCATTAATCTTTTTAGACGATTATTTCTATTTATTACTCTTCTGTATAAATCATTCAAATCTGATGTAGCAAATCTTCCACCATCTAGAGGTACTAGAGGTCTTAATTCAGGTGGTATTACTGGAACAACAGTTAAAATCATCCACTCAGGTTTTTGTCCTGTTTCAATAAATGACTCTATAAGTTTTAATCTCTTTATAGCTCTTTCTTCATTAACTTTTGATTTTGTCTCTTTAATAAAATTAACTAAATTTTTTTTTTCTAATTCTAAATCTAGATTTTTAAGCATTTCCAAAACAGCTTCGGCACCAATACCTGCAGTAAACGCTTCATCACCAAATTCATCTTGATATTTAGCTAGTTCCTCTTCATTAAGTAGTTGGTTTTTTTGAAGTCCTGTTAAACCTGGCTCTATAACTATAAAATTTTCAAAATATAAAACTTTTTCAATTTCTTTTAGCTTCATATCAACTGCTAAGGCAATTCTACTTGGTAAAGATTTTAAAAACCAAATATGGGCAACAGGTGTTGCAAGATTGATGTGTCCCATTCTTTCCCTACGCACGTTTGATTTGGTAACTTCAACTCCACATTTTTCACATATAATTCCTCTAAATTTCATTCTTTTATATTTTCCACACAAACATTCGTAATCTTTAATTGGACCAAATATCCTTGCACAAAACAGACCGTCTTTTTCAGGTCTAAATGTTCTGTAATTTATTGTTTCTGGTTTTTTAATTTCTCCATAAGTCCATGATTTAATTTTTTCAGGACTAGCTAAAGAAATTTTTATACTATCAAAATTTTGAGCTTCTAAAATTTCATTGTTTTTAAAAAGATCTGTTAACTCTTTTTTCATAATTAGTTAAGCTCCACGTTTAATGCTAATGATTTAATTTCTTTTACTAATACGTTAAACGACTCAGGTATACCTGATTCAAAATTTTCTTCACCTTTAACAATTGTTTCATAAACTTTAACACGCCCAGCAACATCATCAGATTTTACAGTTAAAATTTCTTGTAAAGTATATGAGGCTCCATAGGCTTCAAGTGCCCAAACTTCCATCTCACCAACTCTCTGACCACCTAATTGAGCCTTGCCGCCTAATGGTTGTTGGGTAACTAAACTGTAAGGACCAGTTGATCTTGCATGAATTTTATCCTCAACTAAATGATGAAGTTTTAACATATATATGATTCCAACTGTAACGGGTCTGTCGAATTTTTCACCTGTTCTTCCGTCCCACAAATGTGTCTGTCCAGATCTAGGTAATTTAGCAAGTTCTAACATTTCAGTTACGTCCTTTTCTTTTGCGCCATCAAATACGGGTGTTGAAATTGCTATTCCATTTTGAAGATTTTCGCATAGATCTCTAAATTCTGTTTTACTTAGTTTGTCAACTTTCTCATTAAATATTTCTTCACCATAAACTGACTTTAAAAATTTTGAAATTTTTTCAGTTTTTTCTATTTTTTTTGCATTTTCATTTACTAAATTTTTTACTTCTTCACCAAATTCTTTACATGCCCACCCCAAATGGGTTTCTAAAATCTGACCAACATTCATACGACTAGGAACTCCAAGCGGGTTTAAAACTATATCAACCGGTCTTCCATCTTCTCTATATGGCATATCTTCAACTGGAACAATTTTACTAACAACACCTTTATTACCATGTCTTCCCGACATTTTGTCACCTGGTCTTAATCTTCTTTTTATAGCAACAAAAACTTTAACCATTTTCATCACACTGGGTAATAAATCATCTCCACTTCTAATTTTTAAAACTTTATCCTCAAATCTTTCAACAATATCTTGTTTTGCTTTATCATATTGATTTTTTAATTGAGCAAGAGAGTTTTCTGCACTTACATTACCTACATTAATTTTATACACATCACTAATTGAAAGTTTATTAATGATTTCAAAATCAAGTTTAGTTCCTGGGTCTAGATCTTTAATTTTTTTAGCTAGTGATGCACCAGATAATATTTGTGAAGCTCTTTGTTTAATGCTTCTTTCTAAAATTTCTTCCTCAACAATTTTATCTTGCTGAACCTGTTCAATTTCAGCACGTTCAATAGTTATCGATCTTTCATCTTTTTCTATACCGTGTCTATTAAAAACCTTAACGTCTACAACTGTTCCACTACTACCTCTAGACATTTTTAGCGATGTGTCTGTAACGTCAATTGCTTTTTCACCAAAAATTGATCTCAAAAGCTTTTCTTCTGGCCCAGATGCAGAATCTCCTTTTGGAGTAACTTTTCCAACTAAAATATCTCCAGCATTTACTTCTGCTCCAATATAAACTATTCCTGACTCATCTAAATTTTTTAAAGCTTCTTCGTTTACATTTGGAATATCTCTGGTTATTTCTTCTTCACCTAATTTTGTATCTCTGGCCATGACTTCGTACTCAACAATATGTACAGATGTAAATACATCATCTGTAACACATCTTTCAGAAATTAAGATGGAGTCTTCAAAATTGTATCCTAGCCACGGCATAAAAGCGACTGTCACATTTTTACCTAAAGCTAAT
>Ga0209425_10001023_pt1 | contig 33020 bp, 42 predicted proteins | sample COG_05_FD_184749 | JGI IMG/M metagenome (GOLD analysis project Ga0209425, IMG submission 184749) | Pelagic Microbial community sample from North Sea - COGITO 998_met_05 (SPAdes) (version 2) | ecosystem: Environmental > Aquatic > Marine > Neritic zone/Coastal water | place: Helgoland, sampling...
AAACCAGTCGTTTGCTAAATGACCGTGCGGGGAAACTTGTACCGAGGGTTCGAATCCCTCCTCTTCCGCCATTAAAATAAGGGCTGATCTTTAAAAAAATCCTTCATTTTAATAGGTCTTTTTTCCAATATATATCTATAAACATTATAGTTTTCCATAACACGTTGAACATAATTTCTCGTCTCTTTGAATTTAATTAATTCAACCCAATCGACAAAATCAATTTGTTTTTTTTGAGGATCTTTATTTATTTTTTTCCAATATTTAACTCTTTTTGGACCAGCGTTGTAGGCAGCTGTAGCAAAAGGGTAGGCGCCATCATATTGTAAAATTAAACCAGCTATATAATGAGACCCTAAGTTAATATTATATTCTGGGTCAGAAGTTAATCTTGACTTCGAATATGGTAGCTTTGCTTGTTTAGCAACTAGTTTAGCTGTGTAAGGCATTATTTGCATTAACCCTTGAGCTCCTACATGACTGTTTGCTCTCATGTCAAACTCACTTTCTTGCCTAATGAGAGAAAGAATGAAAGCAGTCTCTGGTATCTTTCTTCCATTAACAAATTTAGGGGTACTTATTATTGGGTAGTTAAAATCATTATGGAATCTTTTTTGATAAGACGCAATTTTTGAAATTTGTATAGCAAAATCATATCTTGATATATTCGTTGCAAGCTCAGCAGCTAGAATTTCACTTCCATTTTCAATATTATCATTAGCTAAATGTCTTAATATATGTTTGGTGTATTTATTTTTGTTTAATTCATCTAAAAGATAAACAATTTTAACTAATTCTTTTTTATAAAAATATTTTCTATATTTATCAGAAACAATTGCCTGTTCATTTAATTCAAATTTTTCGTTAGGTTTAGTTTTTAAAAACGCTAGTTGTCCATAATAAGTTGATAGGTATTTTGTTGCTTCATTATACCATTGTTTAGATTTATCTTTATCACCAATTTTTTCATAAGAGCGTCCAAGCCAATATGCACCACGTGATAAACTAATTGGGTAGCTTACATTTTGATAAAAATTGTTAAAATGATCTATTGCTAAAATTGGATCATCTAAAAAACTTAATGCAATCCAGCCACTCATCCATTCAGCATCTGCAAATTCTGGGCTTTTATCCAAAGAATGTTTACTTGCAACTTTATATGCACCCTCATACTTCTTCTTATAAATAAGTGCTCTTGCCATAATTGCTCTTTCTTTCCACCATTTATCAGGTCTTACCAAGTATTTTTTGTTATTTGGAATTTTAAATAAAATTTCTAAGGAATCATCAACTCTACCTCTTTTTCTTCTCCACTTAAGTCGATCATAATTTAATCCGGCATCATTTTTAAGCTTGGCTGGTACGTTCTTAATTGCTTTATCAACTCCGTATGATTTACTCATTAAAATTTGTCTAGCTGTATAAAGTAGTTCATAATCTTTAGGTAAATATTTTAGCATTCTTTTTAAATCCCAAAATTTACCTTCCCAAGCTAAATAATCTGCACGTTTAATATAATCTTCTGCATTTAAATATTTTTTATATTTTTTTCTAAAAAATTTCATATTTTCTCTATTAAGTTCTGCAGTTATCCATCCATCTTTAATTAAAGAAGTTCCTTTTGAAATGTCACCGTTAAGAATAAAACTTTCTCCCAATATTAATTTTCCATAGCCACTTAATGGTTCCTCTGAATTAAACCAAGCTATAATTTTTTTTGGTGAAATTTTATCTGTTGAAAGCTTATGTTCAGCTAAATAGCGAATTCTACCAATTCTTGGGTAATTTTCATTACGATTGATAAACGCTAAATAATCATAAAAACTTGCTCGATTACCTGTAGTTAGTAAATGTCTCCATTGAATAAAATTATAAATAGATTTATCCTTAGCTTTTTTTGACTGTGATAATGCTTTTGTCCATTTACTCTTTTGCATTGCTTGAATAGATTTTTTTGCAATACCATAATCTTTTTGGCTATAATGTTTTGATTGTGTCTTAGCCCTTGATTTAGCCTGCTTGACTACAAGAGGTTTACTTTTTGGAATTAGAAAATCAATTTTTTTTAATTCTTTTTTTACAATTATTTTTTCAGATTCCTCATCTTTTTTAGTTGGTTTAGATTTTGGCTTAAGAATACCTTGAGATATCTTTGAGCTTTGAGCCTCTTTATCTAAAATTGGTTTTTTTAAGGGAATTATTGATATTTCAGACGCAAATAAATTTCCTATGATTATTGAACTTATTAATAATAGTTTTGTAAAAAAAAAATTTTTTCTGGGCATAAATTTACTAAATGAATCTCTAAACTATGTTATAAGTATTTATGTTCAAAGGATCAAATGTTGCTTTAATAACTCCGTTTAAGAATGATAGTCTTGATGAAGAAGCCTATATTAAGCTTATTCATTTTCAAATTAAAAATGGAACAAATGGTCTTGTTCCCGCTGGAACAACAGGAGAATCTCCAACTTTAAGCCATGATGAGCATCAAAAAGTTATTGATTTATGCATCCAAGAAAGCAAAGGAAAAAGCATTGTAATTGCTGGCACTGGATCTAATTCAACAAAAGAAGCAATCTCGTTAACTACTCATGCTGAAAAAGCAGGAGCCGATGCAGCTTTAGTAGTTACACCTTATTACAATAAACCTACACAAGAAGGTTTATATCAGCATTACAAGGCCATTAATGATAAAATAGGTATACCTATTATAATTTATAATATTCCAGGACGATCTGTAATTGATATGTCTGTTGATACAATGTCAAAGCTATTTGAGTTAAAAAATATTGTTGGTGTTAAAGATGCAACTGGCGACCTCGACAGAGTTGATTTACAAAAAAAAAAAATGGGAAATGAATTTATTCAGCTTACAGGTAATGATGATAATGCACTTGAATTTAATAAAAGAGGTGGAGTAGGCTCTATAAGCGTTACAGCAAATATAGCACCAAAACTTTGTTCTGATTTTCAAAGAGCGTCTATAACTGATACAGACAAAGGAAAACAAGAAGCAGACAAATTAGATAAAATACTCCAACCCGTTCATAACTCGATGTTCATAGAAAGCAATCCGAGTCCAGTTAAATATGCGGCTAAACTTTTAGGTTTATGTGGAGACGATGTTAGATTACCTTTGGTAAAAATTACAGAGACAACTAAAGAAGCTATAAAAAAAGCTTTAGCATCAGCTAATTTACTCTAATGAATAAAAAAACCAACTCTGGTTTAAAAATCATTTGTTTAAATAGAAAAGCAAATTTCAATTATTTTTTTGAAGATTTAATAGAAGCTGGAATTGTTCTTAAAGGGTCAGAAATAAAATCAATAAGAGAAGGAAAGGTTAATATAGCAGACGCTTACGCTGTAGAAAAAGATGGTGAAATAGTTTTGATTAACTCTCATATTGCAGCGTTTAAACAAGCTAGTTATTCAAATCATAATCCTATGGATGAAAGAAAACTTTTACTAAATAGGAAAGAAATTAATAAATTGATAGGTAAAATGCAAAGAGATGGTTTAACTCTCGTGCCAACAAAAATGTATTTTAAAAAAGGTAAGGCTAAAATTGAAATTGCAGTTGCTAAAGGAAAAAAACAATTTGATAAGAGAGCAACAAAAAAAAATAGAGATTGGAATCGTGAGAAAGCAAGACACATCAGAAAATCCAGTTAATCTTGCCTATTTAGCTATTGGGTCAAATTTAGGAAACAAAATTAACAATATTGACATTGCTAAAGTTAAATTAGAAAAATACAAAATAAAAATTATAAAATGTTCTTCAAACTATATTTCTGATTCTTGGCCAAACCCATCTATGCCTAAATATATCAATATTATTATAAAAATAAAAACCAGTTTATCTCCACTTGAATTATTAAAAATTTGCAATCTTGTAGAATTAGAATTGGGAAGAGTTAGGGGAAAAAGAAATATACCAAGGACATGTGATATTGATATTATTGATTATGACAAAAAAATATTAAACGAAAAAAATAGCCAATTAACTTTACCGCACCCTCGAATGAGTAAAAGAAATTTTGTGTTACTCCCTTTATTTGAAATAGATAAATCGTGGAAACATCCAAAATCTAAGGTTATTATAGCTAATTTGATAAACTCTTTACCAGTTAAGGACTTAAGTTCTATTAAACAGATATAAATTAATGTTATAATTAAATATGCTCAACTCTGAAGAATTAATAAGTAAGGTTAAATCTTATAATAAATTTTTAAATCCTGAAAAATTGAATAAAGCTTATAATTTTGCTATTAGTGCACACAAAAATCAAATGCGTGACTCAGGAGATCCGTATTCTAATCATCCAATTGCTGTAGCAAGTATATTGACAGAACTTAAGCTTGATAGTGCAACTATTGCAACCGGATTACTTCATGACACTATTGAAGACACTCATGCCACTTATGAAACTATAAAAAATGAGTTTGGACAAGAAGTTGCTGATTTAGTTGATGGTGTAACCAAAATATCAGTTTTTGAAAACCAAGCTACATCAACATCAAAAGCTGAAAATTTTAGAAAATTAATTCTTGCAACATCTAAAGATATTAGAGTGTTACTTGTTAAAATTGCTGATCGTTTACATAATATGAGAACAATTGATGCAATTTCTAAAACTGAAAAAAAAGAACGCATTGCTAAAGAAACAATGGAAATTTATGCACCATTAGCAGATAGAATGGGCATGCATAGAATTAGAGATGAGTTGGAAGATTTATCTTTTGAAGTATTAAACAACAATGCTAGAGAACTTATAAAAAAAAGATTAGATGAAATAAAAGATGATAAAGTTAATAGTTTCAATTCAATCTCATTAGAGTTCAGTGGTTTATTAAATGAGCATAAAATAAATACTGAAATTATTGGAAGAGAAAAAACCCCTTTTTCTATTTGGAGAAAGGTTCAAAAAAAAAGAATCTCTTTAGAACAAATTTCAGATATTATAGGATTTAGAGTAATACTTGATAATGTAGAAGATTGTTATAAAGCGCTTGGAATTTTTCACAGTCGCTGGAACTGTATACCAGGCAAATTTAAAGATTACATTTCGTCGCCTAAAATTAATAAATATCAATCTATACATACTTCAATTATAGGACCCAACAGAAGACCAATTGAAATACAACTTAGGACTCTTCAAATGCATGAATATGCTGAAAGAGGTATTGCATCTCATTGGAAATACAAATCTTCAGAAAAATTTAATTCATTAACTTGGAAAGAATATGATTGGCTTGCTGATCTAGTTGAGATTATTGATAAGAATGAAAACCCAGAACATTCCTATGAATATACCAAACTTCAAATGTTTCAGGAAAATGTTTTTTGTTTCACTCCAAAAGGGTCTGTAATTAAATTACCAAAAGATGCGACACCCATTGATTTTGCTTATGCGGTTCATACAAAAATAGGTAATAGCGCTGTCGGTTGTAAAATTAATGGTAATGAAGGAGATCTACAAAGCATACTTTATAATGGTGATGTTGTAGATATTATTACTTCTAAAAATAAATCACCATCTTTACATTGGATACCAATTACAAAAACAGGAAAAGCAAGATCAGCAATTAGAAAATATTGGTATAAAAGAGGTGAAGAAAAAGCTCAAAGAATTAAAAAATATAATACTACTTTGTGGATTTCTTTACCCGACAAACCTGGTAAACTAGGTGAAGTTACCACTTTACTTGGTCAACACAGTTTGAATATTTCTAGCGTTGAAATGAAGGAAAAGTCTAAGGAATATATTAATTTTAGATTTAATCTTATTATACGTGACTTGAAGAACTTTACAAATTTTATCAGTGAGTTAAAACAAATTGAGATAAAATTTAAAATCATTAGACACGAGGACAACTGGTTAAAGGAACGTAATGCTTTCACACAAAAAATCTTTAGATATTTTAAAAAAAACTAACGCTCTTAAAGAGGGTCATTTTGTACTTTCATCTGGTTTACACTCACAAAAGTATATACAATGTGCAAAATTATTAAGCTTTCCTCATTTAGCAAAAGATATTTGTTTATCATTAGCTAATAAAATAAAAAAAAGATTTAATTCAATAGATTTAATTTTAACACCTGCTATGGGTGGTGTTATCATTGGGTATGAAATTGGAAGATTATTAAAAAAAGAAACTATATTCTGTGAGAGAATAAATGGAAAGTTCGCTTTAAGAAGAGGCTTTAAAATTAAAAAAGGTTCAAAAGTTATTATTATTGAAGATGTTATAACAACTGGTAAATCTAGCTTAGAATGTGTAAAATTAATTACTAAAGCAGGAGCAAAACTAGTTGGGTTTGCCTCAATTATTGACAGATCAACAAAAAAAACTTTAAAAATTAAAAAAAATATTATTTCACATATGAAAATTGATGTTCCCACATTTAAAAAAGATAAGCTTCCAGAAGACCTTAAAAATACACCTATCACAGTTCCTGGCAGTAGATTTATAAAATGAAAAGATTAGGTGTAAATATTGATCACGTAGCAACTATTAGAAATGCTAGAGGTTCATTTCATCCAGACCCAGTTGGTATTGCGAAGTATGTTATGGAATGTGGAGCACATTCTATTACAATTCATTTAAGAGAGGATAGAAGACATATAAAGGATTTAGACGTTGTTAAGATTTGTAAACTAAAAAAAGTTATTACTAATTTAGAAATTTCACTAAATGAAAATATAATTAAAATAGCCTTAAAAAACAAACCAAATTTTATTTGTATTGTTCCTGAAAAAAGAAAAGAAATTACTACAGAAGGTGGTTTAAACTTATCAAAAAATTTAAATAAAATTAAAAAAACTATACAAAAATTTAAAAATAAAAAAATTAGAACAAGTTTATTTGTAAACCCAAATATTAAAGATATTAAGATTTCAAAAGAATTAAATGTTGATTGTGTGGAGTTACATACTGGAAAATTTTCAAATTTGGTTAAAGATTATAAAAAATATCATCACGAATATCAAAAGATTAAGAAATGTTGTGAGCTTGCAAAAAAAATAGGTCTTGAAGTTCATGCTGGACATGGACTTGATTATAAAAGTACTTCAATTTTATCCAAAATAAATGAAATTAAAGAATTTAACATAGGTCACTTTATTATAGGTGAGTCAATAGTTTATGGCTTGAAAGATACTATTAAAAAATTTAAAAAAATATCTAAAAAATAATCATGAAAATATTGGGCATAGGTATTGATATTGTTGAAAATTCAAGAATTTCTAAATCTTTAAAAAATGATTTTTTTACTAAACGCATATTTACTAATTTAGAAATTATAAATTCAAGTAATATTAAAGATAAAAAAAGTTATTATGCAAAACGATTTGCTGCGAAAGAAGCTTTTGTAAAATCTATTGGCACTGGTTTTAGAAACAATTTAAATTTTAAAGATATAAGTGTAGTTAATGATAAACAAGGAAAACCATTATTCATAATAAATGAAAAAATAAAAAAAATAGTAAAAAAAAAATTTAATACCTCATCATTTAATTTCTTTCTATCAATGTCTGATGAAAAAAAATATTCTATTGCATACGTAATTTTACAAAAAAAATGAAAATAAATAAGAATAATATCATTGATAATATTAAAACTTTATTTTATGCCCTAGTTATAGCTATAATAATTAGATCTCTTCTTATTCAACCCTTTTACATTCCTTCTTCGTCAATGGAGCCAACTTTACTAGTTGGAGATAGATTGTTTGTTACTAAATACTCATATGGTTATAGTAAACACTCATTCCCATTTAGCCCCCCCATTATAACTGGAAGAGTATTTTCAAATATGCCAAAAACTGGAGATGTTGTTGTATTTAAAACTCCAGCAGATAATAGAACTGATTATATTAAAAGATTAATTGGTTTACCTGGTGATAAGGTACAATTTATTAACGGTGATTTAATTTTAAATAATAATCAAATTTCAAAATCTATAATTTCTAAGAGAGATATAATTTACTGTGGAAAACAAACAATTGAAGTTTATACATTTGAGGAAAAACTTCCTAATGGCAAAACTCATAACACTGTGTATTTGAAAAATTATAGTTTTCAAAACTCAGATACATTTATTGTACCAAAAAAGCATTATTTTTTTCTAGGTGATAATAGAGATTGCTCAAAAGATAGCAGATATTTAACTAGCGTAGGTTATGTTCATGAAAATAATTTAGTCGGAAAAGCTCAATTTATCTTTTTTTCATCTGACTATCGAATTGGAAGCTTTTTTTCTTTTTGGAAATGGCATAAAACTATTAGGTTTGATAGATTTTTTAAAAAAATTATCTAATGAAATTAAACTCCGCCAATCTAGAAAAAAAACTAAAACTTAAATTTTCAAATCAAAAAATTTTAGTTAAGAGTTTGACTCATAAAAGTTATGACTCAAAAAATAATAATGAACAAATTGAATTTTTAGGAGACAGAGTTTTAGGTCTTATTATTGCTAAAAAATTATTAGAAATTTACCCTGATGAAAAAGAGGGTATATTAGATAAAAAATTTGCTTCATTAGTAAATAAAAAAAAATGTCTAGAAATTGCAAAAACAATTGAATTAGAAAAATATATTTTAATTTTGAACCCAAGAAATAAAAAAATTTCAATAGAGGATAAAATAGTAGCAGACTGTTTGGAGGCTTTAATTGGCGCTATATATCTTGATAAAGGATTAAATTTTACCGAAAAATTTATTTTGAATCTATGGAGTAAACACATAACTGCAAGTGTAATCACTCAAATTGATGCTAAAACCAAATTACAAGAGTACTCATTAAAAATTTTTAAAGTCCTTCCTATTTATAAATTTATATCTAACACTGGTCCTCGACATAAACCATTATTCAAAATTGCTGTAAAATTAAAAAACACTAAATTCTTTATAGCTCAGGGAGCTTCAAAAAAAGATGCAGAACAAAATGCTGCATCAATTTGTTTAGAAAGTATTTTAAAAAAATGAATTGGGATGACAATGCGTATTTAATTTCTAAAAATCGGTATAATGAAAATTCTATAATTGCAGAGGTTTTTACTGAAAATCATGGAAAAATATCTGGAATAATTTTTGGTGGCACATCAAAAAAAATTAAAAACTATCTTCAGGTTGGTAATAAAATTTTTGTTAATTATAACGCGAAAAGTCCTACAAGGATTGGTTATTTTAAGATTGAAATTTTAAAAGCGTCAACACCATTATATTTTGATGAAAATCAAAAGCTATCATGCATTTCCTCAGCCATGCACTTAATTAAGCTCCTTACAGCTGAGGCACAATCTAATAGTCAGATCTTTCATTTAATTGAAAAATTTTTTATTATATTAACGTTAGATAATTGGATACAAAAATATATCTTCTGGGAATTAGAACTCCTTAAATTACTCGGTTACGATCTTGAGTTAAAAAACATGGTTGAAAAAGCTGTTTTAAATGAAAAAGTTAGTTATTTTGTAAAATCATCATCAGAAAAAAAAATTATTCCAAATTTTTTAATAGATCAAGATAACAAAAATGTTGATTTAAAAAATTTACTTAAAGGTTTAAAATTAGTTACTGACTATCTTGAAAAAAGTATTTTGAAACCAAATAATTTAAATGTTCCAAGTTCTAGAATTCATTTTCTTAACCTGTTAAAATAACTTATTTAATCAAATTATTTATTCTATCAGCGTAGTAGCTAACTATTGCGTTTGCTCCAGCTCTTTTAAATGCGATTAAACTCTCCAGGATAGAATTTTTATCTATTAAGCCTTTTTTGATACTATTAGTAAGAAGACTATATTCACCAGATACTTGATATGCCAATACTGGTATTTTAAAATTATCTTTTACAGTCTTAATTATATCTAGATAAGGCATTCCTGGTTTAACCATCACCATATCTGCACCTTCTTTTATATCAAGAGCAACTTCTCTAATTGCTTCATTGCTATTTCTATAATCCATTTGATAGTTTTTTTTATCACCTTTTAGTAAACCCTTTGAACCAACAGCATCTCTGAAGGGTCCATAAAAACTTGAGGCATATTTGACCGCATAAGAAAGTATCTGAACCATTTCATGGCCCTCTTTATCCAATGCTTTTCTTATTTTTCCGATTCTTCCATCCATCATGTCAGAAGGAGCCAACACATCACAACCAATTTCAGCCTGAAGCAATGATTGATTTATTAAAACATTGATAGTTTCATCATTTAAAACATACCCTGACTTTACTAATCCATCATGTCCATGTGAGGTGTATGGGTCTAGCGCTACATCACACATAATACCAATTTCATCTTTATATCTTTTCTTAATATATTGAATGGCTTTACAAACAAGATTGTCCTCATTTAAGGCTTCAGTGCCAATCTCATTTTTCTTATTTTTGCTTGTGTAAGGAAATAATGCAACCATAGGTATTTTGTTCTTAATCGCTTTATCTATAATGATTCCAAGTTTATCTATAGTATACCTATAAACGTCAGGCATCGTTTTAATAGATTGTTTTGTATTTTTTCCATCGATTAAGAAGATAGGCAGTATAAAATCACTTGATGAAAGACTATTCTCTTGAATTAACCTTCTAGACCAGTCGTTTTTTCGACTGCGTCTAAGTCTCAAATTTGGGTAATTTCCTGTTATCATTTTTTTTTAATCTGTTTATAAAATGCGACAAATGTATTATACAAATATATTTTAAAAAGGGTAATAAACAATTTATATGACATTAGATTTTAGCGATTTTGAGAAACAAGATCTTAAGTTTGATATTAATAAGCTTCAAAAAGCATATCAAGAAATATTAAAGATTAAAAATTTTGATGGTCCTGAAGGAATTTCAAATTTTGGCGCTATTTCATTAACACAAATACCTGGAGATCCAGATTCTATCAAAGGTCACAAAGCTAGAGGAGTTTTTTGGACTAAGCCAGATTCAACGGGAAAAGAAGTTCTTAGAGATATAAAGATTGATGAAGCAGCTTATTCAGAATTTATAGAAGATTTTAAAAATACTTATTTTAAAGAGGTGTTTGATGTCCTTTCTTCAAAATATAAACTAGGAAGAGTAAGAATTTTATTAAAAAAACCTAGATCAACATTAAGTTGGCATAGAGATCCAGAACCAAGACTTCATATACCTATCATCACTAACCCTGGTTCAATAATGGTAGTTGATAATGTAGCAAAACATTTACCAGCAGATGGTTCTGTTTGGATAACTAATAATATAAAATATCACAATGCCTTTAATGGTGGAGAAGAAAATAGAATCCATTTAGTTGCTTGTGTTTTAGATCATAAATTTAATTAATTTGAAAAAAATATTTTTATCATCCGATCATGCAGGGTATAAATTAAAAGAGTATATAAAACTTCACTTAGATAAAAAGAATATTACATATACAGACCTAGGTCCTTTTAGTGGGGATAGAGTTGATTACCCAGTTTATGCTCATAAAGTGGCAAAAAAAGTTAAAACCAAGAAAAATCATTGTGGTATATTAGTTTGTGGCTCTGGTATGGGAATGAGTATTGCGGCAAATAGACATAAAAATATACGTGCTGCACAATGTTTTAATTCAAAATCCACTAAATTATCAAGATTGCATAACGATGCAAATATCATTACATTAGGCTCAAGATTACTTACTAAAAAAAAAGCTTTAAATTGTGTAAATGTTTTTTTAAAAACAAAATTTGAAGGTGGTAGGCACACAAAAAGAATTAAAAAGATTTAATTATGTCTAGCGAAAAAAAATATTTAAATGAAAATTATAAAAGTTTTTTTGAAGATAGTTTATCTGTAGCTGATCCAGAATTACATAAAGCAATCAGTGATGAATTAAAGAGACAACAGCAACATATAGAATTAATTGCATCTGAAAATATAGTTTCTCAAGCTGTTCTTGAAGCTCAAGGATCTGTCTTAACTAATAAATATGCAGAAGGATATCCTGGAAAAAGGTATTATAATGGGTGTGCTCATGTTGATGTCGCAGAAAACTTAGCGATAGAAAGATTAAAAAAATTATTTGATTGTAAATTTGCTAACGCACAACCTCATTCTGGTGCTCAAGCAAATGGTGCTGTATTTTTAGCTTTATTAAATCCAGGTGATACATTTATGGGAATGAGTTTAAATTCTGGTGGACATATTACACACGGATTAAAAATTTCTATGTCAGGTAAATGGTTTAATCCAATTGGGTACGATGTTGATAAAGAATCGGAACTTATTGATTATGATAATGTTGAGAAATTGGCATTGCAGCACAAGCCAAAACTAATAATTTGTGGAGGTAGTGCTTATTCTAGAATAATTGACTTTAAGAGATTTAGAGAAATTGCGGATAAAGTAGGAGCGTATCTAATGGTAGACATGGCTCACTTTTCAGGATTAGTAGCTGGTAAAGGTTACCCAAATCCTTGTCAGTATGCACATGTTGTTACCTCAACAACTCACAAAGTTTTTAGAAGTGCTAGAGGTGGAATTATTTTAACTAATCATGAGGAACTTTCTAAAAAATTTAATACCGCTGTATTTCCAGGTTATCAAGGTGGGCCTTTAATGCATGTTATTGCTGCTAAAGCTGCTGGCTTTTTAGAAGCATTAAAACCAGATTTTAAAGATTATATTAAATCAGTTTTAGCTAATGCTAAAATTTTATCTGAAACACTTAAGAATAATGGTTTTAAGATTTATTCAGGTGGAACAGATACACATTTGATGTTAGTTGATCTTAGACCTTTTAATGTTAAAGGCAATTTAGCCGCTGAAAGTCTTTCCAATGCTAATATTACTTGTAATAAAAATGGAATACCTTTTGATTCTGAGAAACCAATGATTACATCAGGTATAAGACTAGGAACTCAAGCAGCAACTACTAGGGGTTTTGGATTAAAAGAATTTGAAAAGGTAGGGGAGCTAATAACTAAAGTTGTAAAAGGATTATCTGTAAACCCTGAAGATAATAGTAAAGTTGAAGAAGAAGTTAGAAATGAAGTTATAGAACTTACTTCTCATTTTCCAATATATAAAAATTTAAAATAAATGATTTGCTCAATTTGTAAAAAAGGTGAAACGTCAGTCGTTGACTCTAGGCCCACAGAAGACGGTACTGCAATAAGACGAAGAAGACTTTGTGTGTGTGGAGCAAGATTTACTACTTTTGAAAGAGTACAATTTAGAGAAATAATGGTTGTTAAAAAGAACGGAAGAAAATCATCTTTTGATAGAGATAAGCTATCAAAATCTATCTATATAGCTCTTAAAAAAAGACCCATAGATACAGAAACTGCAGAAAAATTTATAAGCAAAACCACAAGAGCTCTTGAGGAACTGGGTCAAAGTGAAATTTCATCCAATATTATAGGCACTATGGTTATGGAGGGTTTAAAAGAACTTGATCCAGTTGCTTATGTGAGGTTTGCATCTGTTTATAGAAATTTTAGGGAAGAAAAAGATTTTGTACAATTCGTGGACAAATTAGATGTCTACAAAAAAAGATAAATTTTCCAAAAAAGACAAAATGTATATGGAACTAGCGTTAAACTTAGCTAGAGCTAGACATGGACATACTGGAATAAATCCATCTGTAGGCTGTGTAATTGTTAAAAATGATAAAATAATTTCGATAGGTCAAACCAATTACAGTGGCAGACCACATGCTGAATATAATGCAATAAAGAATTCTAATGAAAATTTAGATGGCTCAAAAATGTATGTAACGCTTGAGCCATGCAATCATTATGGAAAAACTCCTCCTTGTACAAATTTAATAATAAAAAAAAAAATAAAAGAAGTTATTTATTCAATTAATGATATTGATAAAAAAGTTAAAGGAAAAAGTTTAAAGATTTTAAAATCTAAAAATATTATTGTTAAAAAAGGCTTACTTAAAAATGATGTAAGTAATTTTTATTCAACTTATTTTTTTAATAGAAAAAAAAGATTACCATTTGTGACTTGTAAAATTGCTACATCAAAAAATAATTTAATCTACAACAATAAATCAGAAAGGATTACTGACAAACATTCGGATAAATTTACACATTTTTTAAGATTTAAGAATGATTCTATTATGATTTCTTATAAAACTTTAAATAAAGATAATCCAAAATTAAATTGTAGAATAATTGGTTTAGAAAAATTTTCACCAAAAAGAATAATTTTAGATAATAATTTAGATACAAAAATAAATTCATTTATATTTAATACAGCCAATAAAAAAAATACAATTATTTTTTACAATAATGCCAGCATACATAAAATTACTTTATTTAAAAAAAAAGGCATACAATTAATCAAATCAAATTTAACTAAAATGAAATATTTTAATTTAAGAATAGTCCTTAAAAAACTTTACAAAATTGGAATTAGAAATATTTTAGTTGAAGGTGGTAATGATTTATCGGGGAGTTTTTTAAAAAATAAACTTATCAATCAATTTTATTTATTTAAAAGTGCTAAAATTTTAACAAAATCTGCACCATATAAAGACTTTAATCATATTAAATATTTGATACATAATTACAGAATTAAATCTAAGATTAATAATAAACTAACCAAAGATACTATAACTTTATATAAAAATTAAATATGTTTAATGGGATAATTTTTAACCAAGGTATAATTAAAAAGATCACCAAAAGAGACAAAGGTATTAATATATTCATAAATTTAAATTTAAAACTTACTAAAAAAGATATCGGTGTTTCTGTTGCTTGTGACGGTGTTTGCTTAACTTTAATATCAATCAAAAATAAATTAATGGAATTTTATCTATCTGACGAAACTATACAAATATCAAAATTTAAATTTTTAAAGATTTATGATAAAATTAACCTAGAACTTCCATTAAAATACGGCCAAAAAATATCTGGTCATATATGTCAAGGTCATGTTGATACTATTGGTAAAATTTTTTCTATAAAAAAAATTGATAAATCTTATTTATTCGATTTTGAAATAATTAAAAAGGAAAGAAAAAACCTAATAAAAAAAGCCTCTATTTGTATTAATGGAATTTCTCTAACAATTTCAAAGGTAACCAAAAAAGGATTTCAAGTTTGGGTTATTCCACATACTTTTAAACTTACAAATCTATCTACATTAAAGAAAAATAGCCTAGTTAATATAGAAATAGATATTCTGTCTAAATACGTTAGAAATTATTTTAATGAAAAAAAATAATTACACATCAATAGAAAGTATAATTAATATTGCAAAAAAGGGTGGCATGTTCATTTTAGTTGATGATGAAAAAAGAGAAAATGAAGGTGATTTGATAATTTCAACCACAGACATTAGTGCTAAAAATATAAATTTTATGGCTAAATATGGACGTGGATTAATTTGTCTTGCTTTAGATAGCATTCAGGCAAAAAAATTAAATTTATCTTTAATGTCACCAATTAATCAATCAAGAAATAAAACTGCTTTCACAATTTCTATAGAAGCAAAAAAAGGAATTACAACCGGTATTTCAGCAAAAGATAGAGCTAAAACAATTAAAATAGCATCAAAAAAAAACGTTAATAAAAAAGATATAGTTTCTCCTGGACATATTTTTCCAATTATTGCAAAAGATGGTGGTGTTTTAGTTAGAGCTGGTCACACAGAAGCTTCTGTAGATATTTCAAAACTTGCTAAAAAAAATAATTCAGCTGTTATTTGTGAAATAATGAATGAAGATGGCACAATGGCAAAAGGCCAAGATTTATTTAATTTTGCAAAAAAACACAATTTAAAAATTGGAAAAATTGAAGATTTGATTGCTTATCGATTAAAAAAAGAAAAGTTAATAAGATTAAAAAAGAAATCTTTAATTGAAGTTAAAAACCAAAAATATAAAATTAGAATTTATGAAAATCTTTTAGATGGATCTGAACATTTTGCTTTAATTAAAGGTAATCTAAAAAAAAGAATAATACCAAGAGTTAGAGTGATTTCATCAAATGTTGTTCAAAATTATTTAATTAATCAACAGCTACCTAATTCTTTCAATAAAACCTTAAATTACTTTAAAAGATTTAATAACTGTGTTTTGGTATTTATTAAAGACTCAAATTTAAGATCAGTTACACAAACTCTCAAAGACTATAAAAACAAAGATTTTTATAAAAAAGGCAATGATAAACTTATAAGAAATTACGGTATTGGAGCTCAAATAATTAAAGATTTAAAGATTAAAAACATGATATTAATCACAAAGTCTCCTAAAAAAGTTATTGGTTTGGAAGGTTATGATATAAAGATTACTAAACAGGAAATAATTTAATGAAAAAAAAATATTTGATTGTAATTGCTGATTATTACAAAAATATATCAAAAGGACTTCTGAAAAGTACTATCGATACATTACCAAAAAAATGTTTAATTAAGATAGTTAATGTTCCTGGAGTTTTTGAAATCCCAGTAACAATTTCAAAAAACATTAAAAAATATGATGCTTTTATAGCTCTTGGATGTGTTATAAAAGGACAGACACCACATTTTGATTTTATTTCACAAGCCTCTACTAACGCTATAATGAAGTTGGCTATAGAAAATAATAAACCAGTTGGCAATGGTATTATTACATGCTTAAATATGAAACAGGCAATAGTTAGAAAAAAAAAGGGGAGAGAAGCAGCTCAAGCTGTAATGTCTGTTCTTTCACAAAAATAATGAAAACCCCTTATAGCCCAAATCAAAGTCCTAGAGTAATAATTATTCAAAAACTATATGGTAATTTTTTCAACAACGACCCTGATTTAACTTTTTCCAAACATAGATTTAGAAAATTTATTAAAGATGTAGTATTAGGAACTATTGAAAGAGATGATGTGATTAAAGAAGAAGTAAAAAAACATTTAAGTGAAGATCTACAATTGACTAATTTAGATAAAGTTTTCCAAATAATTGTTAAATCAGCTATATTTGAGTTTTTATATAAACCTAAAGTTTCTACGAAAATAATTATCAAAGAATATCTTGATGCATCAAATTTCTTTTTAGAAGAAAGTCAGACAAAATATTTAAATGCTATATTGGATAAAATAGCAAAAAAAATTAGAACCACACATGCACGAATTTGATTTAATTAAAAATTATTTCCAAAAACTTTCTAAAAAATCTCCTAGCTCTCTAAATTTAAATGATGATGTATTTTTTGACAAAAAAAAAAAATTAGTAGTGTCAGTTGACACTTATATTTCAGGAAATCATTTTATAGATTTTAAAAAACCTGAATTGGTTATTAAAAAGATAATTCGATCTTCAATCTCAGACCTTATTTGTAAAGGTGTTCAGCCTAAATATTATTTTATTTCTGGGTCAGGTAATAAAAAAAGTTTTTCTAAATCAAATTTGTCAAAAATTAGTAAATCACTAAGACAAGAACAAAAAAAATATAAGATTTTTTTAGGTGGAGGTGATACTGTTTTTTCAAATAAATTAAGCTTCACAATTACATCAATTGGCTTTTCTAATAATATCATTTTTCGAAATAAAGCTAAGATTAATGATGATATTTATGTTTCTGGAAATTTAGGTGACAGTTATATGGGTTTATTATTTTTAAAAAATAGAATTAAATTAAATAGATTATTAGGTGAATATTTCACTAATCAGTATTTCATGCCTAATATTCAAATAAAATTAGTAAATAAAATTAAGAAAATAGCCAACACTTCCATTGATATATCCGACGGACTTTTAGCAGATCTAAATAGAATGATTAATACCCAAAAATTATCTTATAAACTTGATTTAAAAAAAATCCCCATTTCTAATAATTTACAAAAATTACTAAATTTGAAGAAATTATCTAAAATTAAGTATATTTCCAATGGAGATGATTATCAGATCTTATTTACTGCTTCTAAAAATAAAAGAAGAATCATTAAAGAATTATCCTCTAATTATAGAATTAAAATTACTCAAATCGGATCAATTCAAAACTTTGATAAAAAATCATTGATTTTTGATGAAAAAAATAGGGCTATTGGGCTTAAATATAAAGGTTATTTACATAAGTTTTAGTAAGTTAAATATTGCCTTTTATAGCTTTTTTTGTATTGTCCGGACTTTATATAATAAAAATATTAACAACCAAACAACCAAAAAGGCATTATGAACTCATTAGTAGAAACAATTTTACTTTACACTATAGCGGCTGGATCGCTTTCAATCGTTTACGGTTTTTTTACCGGTAGGAATATCCTTGGGTCAAGTGCTGGAAATTCAAAAATGCAAGAGATTGCATCTGCCATTCAAATAGGAGCAAAAGCTTACTTGGCAAGACAATATAAAACAATAGCTGTGGTTGGAGTTGTTGTATTAGTAGTTATTTGTTTAGTTTTTAGTCCTTTGGTTGGTCTTGGCTATTTTATTGGTGCGTTTTTATCAGGTATTGCTGGTTATGTAGGAATGCTTGTTTCTGTTGAAGCAAATGTCAGAACTGCCGAAGCTTCAAGAAAAGGATTAGATAAAGGTCTTTCAGTTGCATTTAAATCTGGTGCTGTTACTGGAATGCTTGTTGCAGGGTTAGCTTTATTAGCTATAGCAGTTTATTACTATATATTAATAAAAATGGGTGTTGATGATAGGGAAGTTGTTAATGCACTTGTTGCATTAGGTTTTGGCGCTTCTTTAATTTCAATTTTTGCAAGATTAGGTGGTGGAATTTTTACAAAAGGTGCTGATGTCGGTGCTGATCTTGTAGGTAAAGTTGAGGCTGGAATTCCAGAAGATGATCCTAGAAATCCAGCAGTTATAGCTGATAATGTTGGAGATAACGTAGGTGACTGCGCTGGCATGGCTGCTGATTTGTTTGAAACCTACGCTGTAACAATTGTAGCAACAATGGTTTTATCTTCAATATTTTTTGTAGGTGATATGAATATGATGATCTACCCTCTAACTATAGGTGGAGCTTGTATCTTAACGTCAATTTTAGGGACATATTTTGTTAAACTTGGAAAAAGCAAAAATGTTATGAATGCTTTATATAAAGGTTTTGTTGTTTCTGCTGTTTCATCATTGATAATTTTGTATCCAGTTACTGATTATGTAATTGGTTTTACTAGTGAATATAATGTTAATAGTAAAACTTTTACAGGTATGAGTTTGTATTATTGTGGAATAATTGGTTTAATTATTACGGGTTTATTAATTTGGGTTACTGAATTTTATACTGGCACTGAGTACAGACCTGTGAGAAGTATAGCTAAATCATCAACAACTGGTCATGGAACAAATGTTATCCAAGGTTTAGCTGTTTCTATGGAAGCTACTGCTGTACCAGCATTAATTATTGTTGCTGGAATTTTAGCTACTAATTCTATTGCTGGTCTTTATGGTATTGCCATTTCAGTAACTACAATGTTGGCTTTGGCAGGAATGGTTGTTGCCCTTGATGCTTATGGCCCAGTAACTGACAATGCTGGTGGTATTGCTGAAATGTCAAAATTACCTAACAGTGTAAGAAAAACCACTGATGCCTTGGATGCTGTAGGAAATACTACAAAAGCAGTCACTAAAGGATATGCTATTGGATCTGCTGGTTTAGGTGCTCTAGTTTTATTTGCTGCTTACGTAGAAGATATTAAACATTTTTCAGGTGTAGCTGGATCAAAGCTAGAAGGCATTGTGGTAACATTTGATTTATCAAACCCCTACGTCGTTGTAGGTTTATTAATTGGTGGAATGCTTCCATATTTATTTGGATCTATGGGAATGCAAGCAGTTGGAAGAGCAGGTGGTGCTGTTGTCGTTGAAGTAAGAAGACAATTTAAAAAGTACCCCGGCATAATGAAGGGTAAACAGAAACCTGATTATGCAAAACTTGTTGATTTATTAACTCAAGCTGCAATTAAAGAAATGGTAATACCTTCTTTATTACCAGTTTTATCTCCAATTGTTTTATATTTTATTATTCTATCAATTGGTGGACAGGTTGCTGCCTTAGCTTCAGTAGGAGCAATGTTATTAGGAGTAATTATAACAGGTTTATTTGTAGCTGTTTCAATGACAGCTGGAGGTGGAGCTTGGGATAATGCTAAGAAATATATTGAAGACGGGAACCATGGTGGAAAAGGATCTGAAGCTCATAAAGCTGCTGTTACAGGTGATACAGTCGGAGACCCATACAAAGACACTGCTGGTCCTGCTGTAAATCCAATGATTAAAATTACAAATATTGTAGCTTTATTATTATTGGCTGTAATTGCTGGATAGGTAAAATTGTAGGACATTACAATTTAATTTTACGAGATTAATAGTCACTAACATGTGACTATTTATTTCTATTGTTTTTTGGACTATCTATTTTTTGTCTTATGCTTGTTAAAAAATCATATACAAAGGAATTTTTTGAATAATTTATGCTTGTTTGATCCTCTGTAAAATCAATTTTTTTCATTTCATCCAGTCTATAAATATCTTTTTTTACCAAAATTCCTTTTTTATCAAGTTCCAAAACTAAAACATTATTTTCAACAGTTTTGCTAGATCCAAAAGTAAATATAGATTTTTTTGAATTTTTTCTTTCTATATAAAACCAAATATCATTATCAAATGTACTTTTAGTTGATGGGGGACCTAAAAGCTTAACAATATCATTCTTATTTGTGCTATTTAGGAATAATTTTTTTTCTTTTTTATCAATAAATTTAGTTCCATGATTAGAAGAAACTTGTTTAAGAGCACAGTTTGTAAACAAAATAAAAATTGATATAATATAAAAAAATTTTAACATGAAAGACAATTACATTAATATTTACAACAATTTAATTAGATTGACTAGAAATAAAGAGTTATATGAAGGTTTTACAAAACAAGATACATTTTCCGATAGAATAATTTTTTTTCTACTTCATTTTGCCTTTTTTTTAAAAATATATAAGCAAAACAACGATAAAAAAGTTTTACAGGCAATATATGATTATATTTTTAGACAACTTGAATTAAGTATTAGAGAAATTGGCTATGGTGATCAATCTATAAATAAAAAGATGAAAGATTATCTTAATTTGTTTTATGGAATGATTGATAAGATACATGATTGGGATGATTTATCCATAGAAGCAAGGAAAAGCCTTTTAATAAAATTTTTAGATAATGCAAAAAATACTGATTATTTGGCTAATTATTTTGAAAAATATCAGTTAAATCTGATAAATAATACTTTAAATTCTTATATAAAAGGTGTAGTAAAACAATAATTTTATTATGGCTGTACCTAAACGCAAACAATCTCCGTCGAGAACTGGAATGAGAAGAGCTCAAAATACGAAGTTCTCATCAACAAATGTTGTTGAAGACAAAAAGTCTGGGGAATACAGACTCTCTCATCACTTAGATCTTAAAACTGGAATGTATAGAGGTAGACAAGTTTTAGATCCAAAGGAATAAAAACTTTAATCTTAAATGAATAATATTATCAAAATTGCAGTTGATGCAATGGGTGGTGACGGTGCTCCAAAAAAAGTTGTTGAAGGCATTATTCATCATTATAAAACAAATAAAAACACTTTTTATAAAATTTTTGGTGACAAAAATAAGATTTTATCCAATATCAATAATGATCTGCCTATTTCTTCTTTTGAAATAATTCATACTATGGACATTGTTAAGGGAACTGATAGTCCATTGGAAGGAGCCAAGCGAGGAAAAAATACGAGCATGTGGTTAGCTATTCAAAGTGTAAAAGAAAAAAAATCTGATGTAGTAATATCTGCAGGTAATACAGGAGCCTTATTAGTAATATCTAAGCTAAATCTTAAAATGATTGAAAATATTGACAAACCAGCTTTATCAGCTTTATGGCCTAATAAAATTGGAATGAGTGTAGTTTTAGATTTGGGTGCAAATATTGAATGTAGCCCAAAAAATTTAATTGATTTTTCAATAATGGGATCTTCACTATTTAAATCATTGTACCCTAATGATAGTGCAAAAGTTGCTTTACTAAATATAGGTTCAGAAGAACTTAAAGGTAATGAAATTATTAAAGAGACCTATCAACAGATTTCACAAAGAAATAACCATGATTTTGAATTTAAAGGTTATATAGAGGGTAATCAATTAATGAACGGGGATGTAAATGTAATTGTTGCGGATGGATTTACTGGAAACGTTGCATTAAAAACTGCCGAAGGAACAGCAAATTTTATAACTGGTGAGCTTAAGAAAACTATGACAGGTAATTTTATCGGTAAAATTTCATCTTTACTTAATATTTCTAATTTAAAAAGATTTAAAGCAAGATTAGATCCTAGACTTTATAATGGTGCTATATTTATTGGTTTAGATTCGCCTGTTATTAAAAGTCATGGTGGGACAGATTTTATTGGATTTTCAAATTCATTGAGTGTTTGTACAAAAACAGTAAGTGGTAATTTGATAGATAAAATCAGAAATAATATTAATTAATGCCTAGATTTAATTTAACAAAAAAAGATTTGATAAACTCTGTTTATATGCAAATTGGTTTTTCAAAAAATATATCTGAAAATTTGATAGATGATTTTTTAAATACAATCACTGATAATTTAAAAAATGAAAAAAAATTAAAACTATCTAAATTTGGAACTTTCTCCATACGTTCAAAAAAAAGTAGAATTGGCAGAAATCCTAAAACTAAAGAGCAGAAAACTATATCTGATAGAGATGTAGTTTTATTTAAAGCTTCTAAAGAATTTAAAGATTTAGTAAATTCTAAGAATGATAAATAAAAGTAATAAAGCATATAAATCCATTGGCGAGGTAGCGAAAATTCTTAATCTTGTAAATAAAAAAAAAGGAACCTTTAACACTCATACCATTCGCTTTTGGGAAAAAGAATTCAAACAAATTAAACCTTACATTTTAAATGGCAATAGACGTTACTACAATAATGATGCAATAGAGGTGCTTAAAAAAGTTAAATACCTTCTTAAAAATCAAGGAATGACAATTATTGGTGCTAAAAAAGTTCTTAATTCTGACAAACCTTTAAAACTTGACGAATTACCAAAAAATTCTATAAGTGCTGATTATAGTATTAAAAATAAACTTAAAAAAATTTCAGTTTTAGTAAAACAACTTAAAAATATAAAATAATATGGCAAAAAAAACACATGTTAAAGTTAGATTAGTTCCAGAAGAAAAACCTGATAGTCCTTTTTTTTATTATGTTAAAAAGCCAGCTGGTGGTGAAAAAGCTAAAGTTAAATTATCAGCAAAGAAATATAATCCCTCAACAAGAAAACATGAAGTCTTTGTAGAGAAGAAATTACCTCCACATAGTAAATAGTACTATTTTTTTTTAAAATTTCTCTTTTCGTAATCAATAAAAGACCAAATCATATTTTTCCAAATTCTATTTGTTATTTTAGGGTCTATATTTAATTGTATTGATTTTTTTTTTATTTTTTTTAAAATTAAATTTATTCGTTTTTGATCAATTATTTCTTTTTTATAAATTTTTACTTTAAGTACTTCATTTACTAAATTAGATCTTTTTTTTATTAATTTAAGCAAATTACCATCAAGCGTATCAAGCTTAACTCTCAATAAATCTAACTTTTTTTTATTTGTAGGCGACATTTAATCAATTGGTTATTAAGATAACTATTATAAGTATAATTTATGTTTGTAAATAGTGACAACTATATAAAATATTTAAAACTTTGGCTAATAACTTTATTTTTGTTAATTATTTTAATGGTTGCTGTTGGAGGACTTACAAGATTAACAGATTCTGGTTTATCTATTACTGCATGGGAACTTTTTACAGGATTACTCCCACCGCTTAATATCAGTGAATGGAACTTTTATTTTTCTGAATATAAAAAAATACCTGAATATCAAAATATTAATTATGATATGACTTTAAATGAATTTAAAATAATTTTTTATTGGGAATATGCTCATAGATTATTAGCAAGGTTCGTCGGTTTGTTTTCTCTGATACCATTAGTTTTTTTTAATTTAAGATTTAAAAATTCAAAACATTATTCAAATAAATATTATTTGATATTTTTTCTTGTATGTCTTCAGGGATTTATTGGATGGTATATGGTTTCAAGTGGCTTAATTATGAATAATGATGTTAGTCATTTAAGATTAAGTGTTCATTTGTCTCTAGCATTATTCATCTTATGTTTAATATTTTGGTTTATATTAGATATTTTTAAAGTTAAAAAATTTGATAATAAAATTTCTAATTTATTATTGTTATTCATACTTTTATTCATTGTTATACAAATCATATTAGGTGCTTTTTTGTCAGGTTTAGATGGAGGTCTTATTTATAATTCTTGGCCAGATATGAACGGTAGCTTTTTTCCTAATGATGTTAAATTCAATGATTTAATAAGTTATCAATTATTTAATAATCCTTCAATTGTTCAATTTTTGCATAGATTGACAGCATATTTACTTTTAATTTTAATTATAATTTTGAATTATATCTATATTAAAAGAAAATATGATTTTAGAAATATTTTATTATTTGACGTTTCTATCTTATTACAAATTTTTTTAGGAATTATTACTTTGATTTCTGGTGTAGAAATTAAATATGCATCACTACACCAGTTAGGTTCAATATTAGTCTTAAGCTCTTATTTTTTGATATTATATAAAAACTCTAACTAACAGCCTTTAATTTTTTTTTTGTAGAGTTTTCGAGTGCCTGATCTAAGTCGTCGATAATATCATCAATATGTTCTAATCCAATACACAATCTAACATATCCAGGTGTAACACCAGCAGCTGCCAATTCATCTTCAGTTAACTGACTGTGAGTGGTTGATGCTGGGTGAATTGCTAAGCTCCTTGCATCACCAATATTAGCTACATGGTAAAACATTTTTAAAGATTCTATGAATCTTTTTCCTGCTTCAATTCCTTCAGCTAATTCAATACCTACTAAAGCACCGTTGCCACCTTTAAGATATTTTTTAGCTCTTTTGTTAATTTCATCATTATGCTCAGTCGCATAGATTACTTTTTTTACTGCCTTATGTTTTTTTAAATAATCAACAACTTTTGATGCATTTTCACAATGTTGTTTCATTCTTAAAGCCACTGTTTCTAAGCCCTGTATTACTCCAAAAGCGTTGTCAGGTGATAGTGCAGAACCAAGATCTCTTAAAATTGTTACTCTTGCTCTTACTGCAAAAGAAACATTAGCTCCTGTTAATTCTGGGACTGCTTTACCCCAAACTACACCACCATAACTGGCATCAGGTTCATTAAATAAAGGTTGTCTTTTTGGGTCTGCCGTCCAGTCAAAATTACCGCCATCAACTAAAGCACCACCAACAACAGTACCATGTCCAGCTATATATTTTGTAAGTGAATAAACTACCACTGCAGCTCCGTGCTCTAATGGCTTACAAATTACTGGTGCTGCTGTGTTGTCTACTATCAGTGGTATATTATATTTTTTTCCAATATCTGAAACTTCCTTAATTGGAAAAACTCTTAAATATGGGTTTGGTAGAGTTTCCCCATAAAAAGCTCTTGTTTTATCGTCTATGGCTTTTTCAAAGTTTTTTGGATTAGATGGATCAGCATATCTAACTTCAATACCAAGTTTGCTCAAAGTATGAGTAAATAAAGATACTGTTCCACCATAAAGGTCGGTAGAACTTATAATATTATCACCCGCTTGAGCTACATTTAAAATTGCAAAAGTGGAAGCTGTTTGACCTGATGATACTGTTAAACTGGCTAGTCCGCCATCAAGCGCCGCAAGTCTTTTTTCCAAAACATCGTTTGTTGGATTCATGATTCTTGTGTAGATATTTCCAAATTCTTTTAAAGCAAAAAGATTGGCAGCATGCTCGGTACTATTGAACTGATATGAGGTAGTTCTATAAATAGGGACTGCTACTGCATTAGTAGTAGGATCACTTCTATATTCACCACCATGTATGGCAATTGTCTCTGGGTTTTGTCTTTTTGTACTCATCTTAATACTCCTTTTTTAGTACTTTTGCTGAATGCAAGGCGTACAATATAGTTCAAATATGCCTACCGATAATGTGGTTAAATAATCCATTTTAGCAATAACAAGCCTGCAATAGGAACAAATCGGCTTAATCAAACTATCATTTAGCCTTATTATTGCAAGATAAATATAAAATTGACATTATTACTAATAATAGTATTAATCCTGGCACTATGACAAAATTTCTAAAAAGTAGTGAATTAACTAGCAATTGGTTTGAAATCGACGCAAAAGATGCAGTTGTTGGAAGACTAGCATCTATTATAGCAATGATTGTTAGAGGAAAAAATAAAACTACCTACACACCTCATATGGATGATGGTGATTTTGTTGTTGTTAAAAATGTTGAGCAAGCCAAATTCACAGGAAAAAAATTTAAAGAAAAAAAATATTACAAACATACTGGTCACCCAGGTGGGATCAAAGAAATAACACCTGAAAAATTATTAGAAAAAAATAAACCTGGTGAATCATTAAAATTGGCAGTCAAAAGGATGTTGCCTGGTGGAGTACTCGGAAGAAAACAATTAACTAAAGTAAAAATTTATGCTGGTGAAGATCATCCTCATGCAGCACAAAATCCTAAGCTTTTAGACTTAAGAAAAATGAATAGTAAAAATTTAGCAAGAAATTAATATGGAAACTGTATCTAAAACAATCTCAAAAAAACCTAAAATCAAATTAGATTTTAAAGAAAGTAAATATGCAACTGGTAGAAGAAAAAAATCAATTGCTAAAATTTGGGTAAAAAAAGGTACAGGTAAAATTTATGTAAATGGAAGAACTATGGAAGATTATTTTACTAGCGGGAGTCATAAAATGCAAATAACAAGACCATTTGAAATCATAAATCAGTCAACTGATTACGATGTAAGATGTAGTGTTTCAGGAGGAGGACATACAGGTCAAGCTGGTGCAATGGTTCACGGTATTGCAAAAGCATTAATATTATTTGATTCTGATAATAGATCAGCTCTTAAAACTGAAAAATTAAATACTAGGGACTCTAGATCAGTTGAGAGAAAAAAACCTGGTCGTAGAAAAGCTAGAAGAAGCTTCCAGTTCTCAAAAAGATAATTCTTTTTTAATACTAAACTGCTATAATAAAAAATGCCTAAACTGAATGTTTTAGTTGCTGGATCAACTGGTTATATTGGTGTTCAATTAATAAAATTATTAGTTAAACATAGCGGTGTTAAAATTAGATATCTTTGTGGAAATTCATCGGTTGGAAAGAATATCTCAAGTTATGAAAAATCATTTAGTTCAAAAAAATTACCTAAGATAATTAAATATAAAAAATCTCTTTTAAAAAATGTAGATCTTATTTTTACTGCTTTACCTAATGGTGAAGCTCAAGACATTTCTAATGATTTACTTAAAAAAAATATATTGATTGATTTAGCAGCAGACTTTAGACTTAATACAGCTAAAAATTATCTTAAATGGTATAAACAAAAACACAGATCAGTTAAAAATATTAAAAAATCAATTTATTCTTTACCAGAAATAAAAAGAAATGAATTAAAAAATTTTAAAATTATCGGGTGTCCTGGTTGTTATCCAACTTCTATACTTTTACCTCTTATACCATTAATTAAAAAAAATTTGATAAAAACAGAAAATATTATAATAGATTCTAAATCTGGATATTCAGGTGCTGGACGTGGGGTGCATAATAAATATAAGCATAAAAATCTTTATGAGTCTCTAAGTGCTTATGGAGTTGGTTATCATAGACATAACTCTGAAATTCAACAAGAAATTAACAATTACACAAAAAAAAAAATTACTTTTACATTCACACCACATTTAACTCCAATGTTTAGAGGAATACTTAGTACAATTTATATAGATCTTATTAAGGGTGTAAGTATAAAAAAAGTGGAAAAAACTTTAAATTCTGAATACATCAAAAGTAGATTCGTTAAAGTTTTAAAAATTAACTCACTATTAAGTACAAATGACGTAATTAGTACAAATAATTGCTATATATCAATTTGTAAAACTAAGTATAAAAATAGAATAATTATTTTATCTGCTATTGATAATCTAATTAAAGGTGGAGCAGGTCAAGCTATCCAAAATATGAATATTAAATATGGATTTAATGAAACAAAAGGTTTGAAATGAAATACTTTTTTTTACTAATGATTTTTTTTATAACTTCTTGCTCTTTAGATAAAAACTCTGCTTATTGGAATGAAGATTCGATAAAGAAATCTATTGACGATAAAACACTATCTAAAAAAATCACAAATATAAATAATTTTAGATCAATGACATTTGAAGAGTTCAATCTTTATCTAAAAGATTATTCTAAAAAATCTGCCTATCCCGACATAGATAATTAAATGAAAAATATAATAAATATTGCTGTAGTTGGATTGGGTCAGGTTGGTATTTATCTTTTAAATGAACTTAATACCAAAAAAAAGATTATTGAATTTAAAACAGGAAAAAAAATTAATATTGTTGCTGTTTCAGCTAGAAGTATTTCAAAAAAAAGAAGGTTCAAGTTTAATAAAAAAATTTTTTATAAAAACCCATTAGAAATATTTAAAAAAACTAGAGTTGATATTTTATTTGAAGCTATTGGTTTATCAGATGGGATATCCAAAAAGGTCGTCGAAATTGCTTTGAAAAACAAGACTCATGTAATTACTCCCAATAAAGCGCTTATATCTAAACATGGTGATTATTTAGGAAAACTTGCTGAAGATAATCATGTAAACTTAGAGTTCGAAGCATCGGTCGCTGGTGGTATTCCAATATTAAGAACTATAAAAGAAGGTCTAGCTACAAACAAAATATTTAAAGTATATGGAATTCTAAATGGTACTTCTAATTATATTCTTTCAGAAATGAGAGATTCTAAAGATTGTTTTGCCAATGTTTTAAAAAAAGCTCAAAAATTAGGCTATGCAGAACCTGGTAACCCAAAATTAGATTTAAATGGCTTTGATGCGTTTGCGAAGGTTAGAATTTTATCTGCTCTTGCATTTAACACTAAAATCTCAAAACATAAATGTTTAATGGAAGGAATCGAAAAAATTGAGTTAAAAGACATTGAAATAGCTAACCAATTAAACTTACGTATTAAATTGCTGGGTATATCAGAAATTATTAATGGTCAATTATTTGAAACTGTGCACCCATGTCTTGTAAGTAAAAATTCTTATATAGGAAATGTTTCGGGTGTAATGAATGCTGTTATAATCGAAGGTAAACCAGTTGGTGAAACTATATTACAAGGTGAGGGTGCTGGACCTGGACCTACATCTTCATCATTACTATCTGATTTATTCTCAATAATGAAAGGTGATATTAAAAAGCCTTTTGGTATAGCTGGCAATAAACGTAAATCTATAAAATGTTATAATCTTAACAATTATACAAATTCTTTATATTTGCGATTTGAAGTTAAAGATAAACCTGGTGTTTTGTCTACAATAACTAATAGGCTTGCTAAATATAAGATTTCTGTCAAAAGAATGATCCAAACTCCAGATAAAAAGAATAATAAAGCTACTGTTGTTATTATCACTCACAAAACAAATGAACTTAATTCTAATAATTGTCTTTCAAAATTTAAAAAAGATAAAAATGTTCTTCAATACCCAACATTGATTAGAATTCATAATTAATGAATATATACTTAAAACTTTTTGAAGTTTTGTTTCCAGTCTTTTTTGTTGTTGGAATTGGTTATTACTTAGGCAAAAAGAATCCAAAACTTGACACAACTTTTATAACTAATTTTGCTGCTAATATTGGAACACCTGCAATGATTATTTATGCTCTTACATCTACAGGCACATCATTTGAAATTTTTAAACACTATTTTTGGTATTACTTAATTGCTATTTTAATCTTTACTTTTGTTGGAGTAATTTTCTTATTTTTTTTAAAAACTAAAGATATTATTCGAGAGCTACCTCCATTTATTATGCCCAATACTGGAAATATGGGTCTACCAATTTGTTTGTTTGCTTATGGATCTCAAGGACTTGGTGTAGCTGCAGCAATATCAGCATTAATAATTTTATGTCACTTTACTTTGGGAGTTTTTCTTGCTGACAGAAAATTTAATATTAATGTTATTTTCAAAAACCCACCATTTTATGCAATTCTGATTTCTGTAATTCTTTTATATTTTGAAATAGAAATTCCTGTATTTGTAGAAAATACAACCTTTTTATTAATGTATGCAACAATTTTTCTAATATTGATGTCTTTAGGAATTGCTTTAACGCGTTTTAAAGTTTTTTCTTTTAAAAAAGCATTAATTTCATCTATTGGTAGAGTTATTCTTGGTCCCCTTATAGGTTTATTAATAATCAGATATTTTGATCTTTCAGGGTTTGCTGCAGGAGTTTTATTAATTCAATGTTCAATGCCTAGTGCTGTTTTAAATTATCTTGTAGCTTCAATTTATTCACCAAAAAAAATTGTTGATAGTGTTGCTAGTACGATTGTTGTTTCTACAGTAATGTCTTTTGCTACTATTCCAGTAGTCGTATTCTTTGCTTTAAAATACTTCAATTAAATTGTATCTATTGGCTTATGAAAGCTATAATTTTTAGTTTATTAGGTTGGATGTTTCTTCCAGTAATGGACGGATTTGCAAAATATTTAAGTACAGATTTACCAGTATTACAAATTACTTGGGCTAGGTATTTTTTCACAGTTGCTTTTACTCTTCCAATAATGTTTTTCTTTTATAAAAAACAATTAGTCTGGTCTGATAAACCAAAACTACAAATACTTAGAGGTTTGATTTTACTTTCTGCGAATATATGTTTTTTTTATTCAATATCTGTAATCTCATTAGCTAAGGCCTTAACATTAGCTTTTGTTGCTCCATTAATCGTAACAGCATTTTCGCCTATCTTATTAGGTGAGAAGGTGGGCTTTAAAAGATGGACAGCTGTTATAATTGGATTTCTAGGTTCGTTGGTAGTCATTAGGCCAGGTTTTTTAGAATTTAATCTAGCAAGTTTTGCAGCTTTAGGAACAGGTGTTATGTATGGTTTTTATTTAATCATTACAAGAAAGTTAAGCACTTCAGACAATCCATTATTAACTCTTTTATTAACAGGTTTAGTAGGGGCGACCATAATATCTATCATAATTCCTTTTATTTGGGTTAAACCCACACTTAATCAGTGGTCTATGATGGCTGGAATAGGGGCCTTTGCTTGTATTGGTCACTTATTCCTTATATTGTCTCTTAAATATGCTGATGCTTCTAAATTAGCTCCTTTAGGCTATACCGAGATCATTCCGAACGTGATCATTGGGTACTATTTCTTCGACAATTTCCCGGACAATTGGACTTTTTTAGGTCTCTTCATAATCGTTATAAGTGGTATTTATATTTCTAGAAGAGAAGGAATGATTAATAAAACTTAATATAGGTAAGATAAGTTTACTAATAATTAATATAATACATTAAGTTAATTGTATAAATTATTGTAATTATTAGATTTTATTAATATATATATTTATTAAAATAGTATGAAAAATATTGTATTTTATATGACATTATTAAAATTAATGAAAAATGTTGTTCATCAATGTTTATTAGCACTATTTAATCTAATAATTTATTTATATATTGCAAAGATAGAGTAGGAGCCAAAAACTCTTTAAAATAAAGCTTTTTAGCCTATCTCTAAAAGTGTTGTTATTGTTGATAACTAGAGCAATGCAGAATTAGAATATACCTTTTAAACGCCCGTAGAGTACCTAATTTTAAGCAAGAGCTTATATCTCTTACAACTTGAAGGATGTATTAAACCATTTTTAGATAATAATGTAAAAATGCTCTAAAAGTGTTGATTTTATTTACTTTTATATACTTTTAGTACGTAAAAATCACTATTTGATAAAGACTTTCTCAGACCTCAATAATTGTCGTTTTAGCTCAATTCCTCCTTTTGCTGAGTATCCGCCCAGGCTTCCATCTGATCTGATCACTCGATGACAAGGTATTTTAGGAGGATATGGGTTTTTGCCTACAGCATTAGCAACTGCTCTGAAAGCTTTAGGTTTTCCAATGGCTTTAGCAACTTCTAAGTAAGTTTTAACTTTTCCCTTGGGTATTTTCCTCAAATAATTCCATACTTTTAGCTGAAATTTAGTCCCTTTTAAGTTCATAGAGTTCAAAACCTGTATTATTGGCTATTTTATCGTATAATTTCTTTGCATTTTCATTTGAAGAGTGGGTGATCCAACGAATTCCATCCCAATTATTGGCTTTTGATAAGGATTTTAGATGACTTATAAGCTTTTGAGCTATTTGTTGACCTCTAAATTCTGGCTCTACAAATAAATCGTCTAAAAAGCCAACATATTGACCCTTAATTGGTCTTGGCATTGTTCTATAATGTGCAATTCCAACAATCTTACCTTCTAATTCGTAACATATACCGTTTACAATATGATTATTATCCCGAATCCAGCTCCATAAAGTGTCTAAAATCCCTGTATTCATTGAAACTTTGTAAAAATCTGCATAACCGTTATATAATTTTTCCCAATTTTCCCTGTCATATTCTTCTAAATATCTAATCATAATTGTTAACTATCAAATTTAACCTATTGAAATTATTGCAAAATAACTAAATAAAAAAAAAACTGATAAAATTGACAGATAAATTGTTTCTTTTGTTATTCTTGACTTCTTATATTGAACGAAACTTAAAAATATAAAAGCTATTGATGTTATCAAAAAATATATTGGTTCAATATTGCCATCTAAACTAGCCATAATTTTTAAATTTAAACTATTGACATTAAAAATCACTTAATATATTACTAACGATAATTAATGGTTATCAATAGTAATATATATGAATGAAATAATAACAGACATAAAAGCATTACAGGAAGAAACATTATTAAACCTTCAAAGTTCCAAAGCAATCAATACTGTTAGAGCTTATAAATCTGATTTTAATGACTTTGGATTGTTCTGTACTCAAAATGGATTTAAATCTCTTCCGTCAGAACC
>Ga0209425_10001025_pt1 | contig 32985 bp, 31 predicted proteins | sample COG_05_FD_184749 | JGI IMG/M metagenome (GOLD analysis project Ga0209425, IMG submission 184749) | Pelagic Microbial community sample from North Sea - COGITO 998_met_05 (SPAdes) (version 2) | ecosystem: Environmental > Aquatic > Marine > Neritic zone/Coastal water | place: Helgoland, sampling...
AAGCGCAGTAATGCGTGTAGCTGACCAGTACTAATAGCTCAATTGGCTTGATTTATGCACTGAAAAAATTTTTTTTAAAGATATTGATTATATACTTAAACTTTAAGAATATTTGTAAAAATAATTATTAGTTTTGTTTATATTATATCGATATTAAATTTAATATACTCATCTGAAAATTCAGATTTTAATTCCTTAAGACTTTTTCTAGTAGAATTTACTGAGTTGATCACATTTTTTTCAAACATACAACTTTGCCATTTCCAAGCTTCAATTAATGGATTGTCTTTTGAAATTTGTGTTATTTTATTACGAAAATCTTCACTTAACACCATCTCATTTTCAAATACCACTTGTCTACCAAACTGGGTTTGAAAATTTTGGGTTGTTAAAAAAGAAGCTTCATCAAAATCACTACCAAAAAAAACATAGTGTCCACCTTTATTTATATGATTTAAGGTGATTGAAGGCCATTCTTTTACTTTAAGATTTTTAATGTCTTTAAAATTTAACAGTTTTCCCTTTATTTCAATATCAGAAGTACTCTCAAAATCAGGATCGTCCATAAATTGATTTATATCATGTAAGTTTTCTAAAATATATTTACCAATTTTTACATGTTCGATGCCAGCTTTTCTTTTATAAAGAACTTTTTCAATAGAATTTTTTAAACTTAAGCTGTTGGTCTTTTTGTTAGTGCTCATTATATGTATGTGAGCCCTATCTAGACCACCTATACAAGCACACATGCCATGCTCAAAAATGACTGACGGTCTGTTATATTTTTTTAAAATAATATATTTTAAAATTTTTATTAAGAATTTTAATTCTCCCTCTATATCAGGTTCAATCAAACCAAAAGATGGAATAAAGTCCTTGGTTATTATCAGTACATACCCCTCTGTGAATGCACCATAACCTGCAACAACAAAAAGATTCTTACTGTGCGCAATTAGCCTATTATAAGGCTGAACTTTGTCTACTAAGCCAGAATTTTTACTATTTTTTAAAAATTCGTTCCATGAAAGTTGATCTTTTATTTCCATAATTTCTATAATGATTTAACTATATGTTTTACTGCTATTTTGCAATTATCTGTTACTGACCTTATAATTGTTTTTCTTTCTGGATTAAAATTACTAGATAATGTGCCAGGTGAATATATATTTTCTGCTATTTGAAAATACCTGTCTGATATAAATCCTCTATCATTTTTTCTTAAATTCATTTTTTTTAATGAATTAAGCAAAGGGACTTCATTAGTGTTTTTAGGTAAAGATACTGGCCCAGAAACATTAACAACGATATCAGCAACTATACCACCTGATTTTAGAGTTTCGACTAAAATTTGATTTTTAAATTTTTTTAATGTTATTACTCTATCTTTTAAAGATTTAAGAATTTTTTCTTTCTCTAATCTAATTTTCGCATCTACTGTTTCTGGATAAGTGTATCTAGTGAGATTTCTTAATTTTGCAAATGTTTCATTGTGATATGTTTTCTTTTCATTACTTGATAATTTTTTGAAACATTCATCTAATTTGTTTTTTTTAAGAATAAGCGTCCATACATCGTATTTGTTAAATTCTAGTTTTTTTCCTAAATTAAACTCAGATTTAATTAAAGATAAAATTTCATTAGATTGTTCAATTTTGGCAATATTGCTTTTAGTTAAAAATTTAAATTTATAACTTAAGTATTTTTTTGATAATTCTGCTTTCTCAAGAGTTAAATTACTAGGAGATATGCTGATAATTTTTATTTTATCTAAAATTTCTTTATTTAATTCCTCAACTTGTTGCATTGTTTCAAGCAAACCAGCCTTGTTTCCAATAAAAACAATATTTATTTTTTTATTTTTAATCTTTTTAATTTTATCAAGAAAAAAACTTGTTCCCCCAGATTCATAGAAATCATGAATATAATTTTTATGATTAAAATGATTATTATTATTTACATTTTTAGGAGGCAGTATTCCCAATCCTAATATGACATTATTAGTTGTAATAGTTCTACCACTTCTTTTTTTATATTTATTAAAAAATATTTTTTTATTCTTATAATTTATTTTTTTTTGATTTAAATTGTAGCTTGTAGTGCAAACGTATTTATTTTTTTCTTTTGAGATATCAATTAATTGATTTTCAAAATAATGAATTACTAGATTTTTATTTTTATCTAAAATTTTAATAATTTTTTTAAATTTTTCCTCTAAAAAAATTGAATATGTTAATCTAGGTAAATATATTTCTTTAAGATTATCAAATTGAGAATTATTCTTTTTAACGTTGAGATCTAACCATTTATCTAAGTTTAAATTTTTTTCATTTTTAAAATATTTTATAAGTCTAATTTGATTAGACGGTTTTTTAATCCAAGATTTAAAATCGTGACTTGAAAGCCTAAGTGGATTATTAAAAAATCCAAATTTAGAATTATTTTTACTATAAGCTATACCACCTGGAAAATTTAAAAAATTTTTATCAATAATGGCTATCTTTAATTTTTTTGATTTAAATTTATTTACGATTTCGTATAAAGTTTCAAAACCTATAATACCAAATCCAGTTATCAATATATCAGTAGTCATAATTATTTTTTTTTTTGTAAAAACAAATTTTTTCAATATAATGATTACGAGTGTATTACAATCTAAATTATAAACAATATTCAGATTTCTTAAATTTAATTAATGGAGTATTTAGTCCCTTAAAAAATTTTGTTACAAAAGATCAATTTAGTACAATTTTAATTAAGAAAAAATTTAAAGAAAATTTTTTTCCATTTCCAATTTTTTTTGGTTTAGATAAAAAACAATTCAACAAAATTCATAAACATAAAAAATTATTATTTTTTTATAATTCTAAAAAAATTGCAGAAGTAAAAAATATAAAATTTTACTCAATCAATAAAGATTTATTTGGTGAGAAAATATTTGGTAAAAATTATAAAATACATCCATACTTTAAAGTATTCAATGAAGATAACTACATATTTTTAAGTTTTGAAATTAGTAAAGTTTATAATACAAAAAAACTTCCAAAATATTTCATCCCACCCAAATTATTTAAAAAAAAAATTCAGAAGATAAAATTTTTACCTGGCTTTCATACCAGAAACGTTCCACATACAGCTCATCAATGGATACATAATTATTTATTTAAAAAATATGGATCATTATTAATTCAACCTTTAATCGGTCAATACAAAACTGGTGAATACAAAAATCATATTATAATGAAGTCTAATTTGTTGGCATTAAATTTTTTAAAAAGTAAAAAAGTTTTTTGTATACCTTTTTTTTCTTATCCAAGGTACGGAGGTCCTAGAGAGGCTTGTTTGCATGCAATTGTAAGAAAAAATTATGGCTGCTCTCATTTTTGGGTTGGCAGAGATCATGCTGGCTACAAGAATTTCTTTTCTATTTATGCTTCACAGAAGTTTTGTAAATTAAATCAAAAAAAAATTGGTTTAAATATTGTTTCAGAAAAAGAACCATCTTATTGCAATATACGCAAAATTGTTACAAACAATTATAAAGACTTAAAATATAAAAATAATAAAATACTTATAAGTGGCACTAAAATAAGAAAATTTTTAATTAATAACAAAAAAATTCCCAAGTTCTTAATGTCTAGTAAAATTGCTAAGTTAATTAGTTCAAAATCTTTAATCTAAAATCTTATCAATTTTTTTTAAAATTTGAGTAGATAAAAAATTTATATCATTTTTGAAATCATTTTTGATTGTTATATGTGAGTTTTTTGGTAATTCAGGTTTTATATCTAGGCCCACAATTTTAGAAATATTAGAATGATAAATTCTCTTTTTCTTTTCTTTAATAATTTTTTTAACGTCAGATTTTATATAAATTTCAACATAATTTTTTTGATTTTTCATGTTCCAATCTCTTAGATCATCAACCATGCCAATTACAGCTAAGATAACGTTGACTTTCTGAGAAGTAATTTTTTTAGTTAGTTTACAATATTTCATTACTGTTTTTTTACGTTCCTCAAAACTATATCCTTTAAGATTAAAAATATTTCTAATGTCATCACCACTTAAGACCAGTGTGTTTCCATATTTTCTTCTAATTTCGGGAGCTATTTTTTTTGCTATCCTAGTTTTTCCTGATCCAGACAGTCCAGTAATCCAGAATAAAATCCCATGTTGATTATTTTTTTTAATTTTTTTTAATCTTTTCATCTATTATTATTTTTATTTTTTTAAAACATTGATTGATTGTTAGATTAGAGCTATCTATTTTGACAGCATCAATTGTCTTTTTTAAAGGAGAAATTTTTCTTTTCATATCCAAACTATCTCTTTTTTTTATAGATTTATAAACTTCTTCGTAAGAAATTTCATGTCCTTTTGACAACAACTCTTCATGTCTTCTTTTTGCTCGAATAGCTGTTTTTGCAGTCATAAAAAATTTTACATCAGCATCGGGTAATATATTGTATGTAATATCTCTGCCGTCTAAGCAAACACCATGAAAATTTTTAGGTGGCGATATTGCAATTTTTTTTTGGTACTTTGTAACAAAAGACCTGATTATTTTTTTTTGTGCCAAAAATGATGCTGCCAAACCAATTTCATTTTTAAGTAAAATTTTTTTTTGTAAATCTTTATATTTTGTTTTTAAAATAATTTTTTTAAATTGGGAGATATTAATTTTTTTATTGTTCTTTAAATAATGATATCCAAGTATTCTATATAATTTGCCTGTATCAAGATAAAGTAGATTATATTCTTTGGAAATTAGTTTTGCTTGCGTTCCAGCTCCACTACCAGCAGGGCTATCTATTGCAATTTTAATTTTGTTTTTTTTCATTTAATCTATTTAAAAAACTTTTCTAGATTTTTTTCTGTTTAAAAACAAGTTATAAATAATCTAAATTACACTATTTTGACTTTTAATTTTAAATAATATTTTTTGACTCCTAAATTATATTAGAATACGTAGTAACTAAAAATATTAATTTAAATAATTATTTAATATTTCAAAAAGCAAACTAAATGAACCCTAAATTAAAAATATTAAAAAGAAATTTATTACATAAAAATTTTATATTCATTGATGGCATGTCAAAAACTGGAAAAACAGTTATATGCATGATTATTAAAACTTTAAACAATTGTCAAAACTACGTACCTAAATGGCGTTACAATAATATTTTAAAATTTAATAACCTTAATTTAATTGATGAAGATCTTGCTATTGATTTAATTTTACAAGATATGCAAATATCAATGATAGAAGATAAACTTTCAAGATATGTAAATTTTAGAGAACATGATTCTTCTAGTGTTAATAATAGTGTGCACAAAGAAAAATATTTAAACAACCTTAAAATCAAAGATAATGACTATGAAATAGATAAAATAATCAAAAATTTAAAAAAAAATAGAAATATTATTCCTATTATGTTGGATGACTTTTTTCCAAATTGTAAGGGTAAATTTAATTTTTTTTTAAATTTTAAGAAAATAATCACTCTTAGAAATCCAATCGGTGTAATGTATTCAAATTTGTCAAGAAACAAAATTGATAAAATAATCAAAGGTCATCCGTGGCAAATAGGTTTTCATTATTTAAAAAATAATAAGAAGATTCCTTGGTTTATAAAACCAAAAGAGGTAGAGACTTTTTTTGAGTCAGATTTAGTTGACAAGTATATGATGTTTATGAATACAGATTATAAACCTTATTTAAATCAAAAACTATACAACATAAAAAAAACCCAATTTTTTTTTATTGAAGATGTTTGGAGCAATCCAGCTAAAACTGTTAAAAAAATTACAAAATTTTTAGGCACTAGTAAGACTATAAATACTGATCTAATGTTAAAAAATTTAAAACTACCAAGAATTAATTTAGAAGAAAAGTATGAAAAAGAATATTATTTTTTAAAAGATAAAATGAGCAGTTTACAATTTAAAAAAATTTTACAAATGGAAAAGAATTATAATTTTAAAAAAAATAGGTATGGTTTTTAACATACTAAACAAATTATAATTTTTATCTGGTTTTAAAATTAATTAAAAAAATTTATTCATTCTTTAACATTCTCTGAAATATTTCATTTGTACGTAATAAATGTTCATAAGTGCCTTGTGCTTTCAATCTTCCTTTTTCCAGTAAAAAAATATTATCACAGTTTTTTACAGTACTTAAACGGTGCGCTATTAGTATGATTGTAATCCCATCTCCTAAATTATTAACAGCATCCATTACTGCATCTTCTGTAATATTATCTAACGCACTAGTACCTTCGTCCATGATAAGTATTTGTGGTTTGCGATAAAGTGCTCTTGCAATTCCTATACGTTGACGTTGACCTCCTGAAAGCCTGATTCCTCTTTCACCTAAGGTAGTTTTATATTTTTCAGGTAGCTCATTAATAATAAAATCGTGAAGATTTGCAATCTTTGTAGCTTTTTCAACAGAATTTATATCAATGTCTTCACTATCTACTCCAAAGGCAATGTTTGACTCAATACTACTATCACTTAAATAGATTTCCTGAGGAACATAGCCAATACTCTTTTGCCAAGACCTTCTATTATCTTTATCAATTGGATTATTGTCTACAGATAAAATACCGTCATTAGCATCTAGTAATCCTAAAATAATATCAATCATCGTAGTTTTCCCACTTCCAGTAGTACCTACAATTCCAATTTTTTTAAATGCCTCAATTTTAAGATTAATATTTTTAAGAGTATTAATTTTAGTATCAGGGTAATTAAAGCTTATATTTTCTAGTGTTATAGATTTTGTTAGTTTAATAAAAGAATTAACATTTTTTTCTTGTTCATATGATTGTAATTCTACCAAGTCATTATATAAAATGTTCAAAGTTGGGCTAGAAAAACGAAGCTGAGTAATAGCAGTATATGTTTGTTGCAAGGCCGGCATCAATCTATAACCTGCGAAAGCATAGAGGGCAATTGTAGGCATTATACTTATAAAGTTACCGTCACGTGCCATTAAGATTAGAACTAAAACAATCATTCCTCCAAAAGCAATACCCTCCAAGCAATATCTAGGTAATAGGCCAATAACCATTGCTAAAGATTGGTTTGTTGCATAAATTTTTGCAGGTTTTGAAAATCGATTTACATATATTTTTTCTAAACCTGCTAGCTTTGTTTCTTTAATAGCTCCAAAAACTTCAGAAATTATAGTAAATCTAACTTTGTTTGCTTCGAGACGCTCAGAGCCTATTCGAGATAAAAATTTTTTTATTGATATAAAAATAATCCAATAACTAAAAGTTAAGATGAAACCAACACACAAAGCTAAAATTGGATCAATAATTATCAATAATGATAAAATTGCAACAGTGACTGAACACTGTACCACAAGATTCATCGCAGGAACTATAGTTTGAACTATGACCATGTTTACTTCAGATAAAATATTTTTTCCTATGTCTGCACTATGCCTTTTTAAAAACCATACATAAGGTTGACTTAAATATCCTTCAACTAATCTTTTTCCAATACTGTATTCTCTCATTAAAGAAAAACGTATCTGCGCATATTGAGTAATTGCTTTTAATGATAGTGAGATTATTAATAGTATAAATACAGCTATTCCACTTATGAATAGAAATTGTTTTTCGTTCTCAACTCCAAAAAAAAATGATTTCTGGTAAAGATTTTTTAAAATAATATTAGTTTCTATTAAATCTGGATTAGTTAAAATGGTAATAAAGGGCAAAATTGATGCTACTCCAAGCATATCAAAAAAAGCCATTGTTAAAATTAAAAATAGTAAAAAAATACCCTGCTTTTTTTCTTTTGGAGTTAAAAGATATAATATTTTTTTTATAGTTTTCATATTTTTGAATAATATAATTATCTGATTAAGGAAGATGATATCAAATAAATTTATTTAATGCACAAAACTATTTAAGCTTATCTCTTTCTGATAGTATATATTTACGTTTTGGCCATTTGATCTTAAAAAAAGGATCATTGTATTGTATAGTAAATTGCATATTAGCATCCTTATAATTACCTCTATATGCTAATTTATAATTATATAAAGTTTTATCAGTAAGTGCCAAAAAACCATTTGCTACACCAGGAGGAATTAATAAAGATTTTTTATTTTTTTGATTTAATATAGTTGAATAATATTTTCCAAAGGTTGGTGATTTTTTTCTAAAATCAGCTGCTACTTGAAATATCTCACCATAGGGACAAGTAATTAATTTGTAAGTTGAAAAGTCACCATGCAAACCTCTTAAAACATTTTTTTTGTTTAAAGAAAATTTATCATGAAGAAAATCTAGTTTTTTTAGATCTTTATCTTTAAAATTTTTTTTGCTATAGCTGGTCCAAAGCTCACCTCTTAAATCCTTATATACATCAGAAGTAAATTCTTTAAGGCCTATGATTATATTAGATGCCTTTTTGTTAAATAAAAACTTCATTATTTTTAACTTTTTTTAAATCACTAAGTACCATCTCTTTTACCAATTCTTTAAAAGATATTGTTGGTTTCCAACCAAGTTCTAAATTAGCTTTTGTTGGGTCTCCCAATAAAATTTCAACTTCAGATGGTCTATAATAATTTTTATTTATCTTTATATAAATTTTCTTTGTTTTAGAGTCTACTCCAACTTCTTTTAATCCTTTACCTTTCCAAATAATTTTTTTTCCAATAACATTAAAAGCTTCTGTAACAAAATCTCTAACAGAGTAGCTCTTTCCTGTTGCAATTACATAATCTTGAGGAGTTTTTTGTTGAAGCATAATCCACATAGCCTTAACGTAATCTTTTGCATGGCCCCAATCTCTTTTTGCATCTAAATTTCCAAGTTCTAAAATCTCTTGTTTCCCCATATTAATTTTTGAAACTGCTACACTTATTTTTCTTGTCACAAAGTTTAATCCTCTTCTAGGACTTTCATGATTAAATAAAATTCCATTGCATGCAAATAGATTATAAGATTCTCTGTAATTATTTGTTATCCAGTAAGAGTATAGCTTTGAGGAACCGTAGGGTGATTTTGGATAAAAAGGAGTTGTTTCTGATTGGGGTTCAGTACCTGGAATACCACCAAATAATTCAGATGTTGAAGCTTGATAATATTTAGATTTTAAATTTAGATTTTTTATTGCATCTAATATTCTTAGAGTACTAACTCCTGAGGCTTGGGCTGTATATTCTGGAACTTTAAATGATACACCTACATGACTTTGTGCAGCTAGATTATATATTTCATCTGGTTTTGTTTTGTTTAATATTTGATAAAGATTACTACTATCAGTAACGTCACCATAGTATGTTTTAAATTTAGGGTTAGATAATAAATGGTTAATTCTTTCTGTAGTAAAAACTGAGGAGCGCTTCAGAATACCATGAACTTTATAACCTTTTTTTAAAAGAAGTTCTGATAAGTAGGAGCCATCTTGTCCAGTTATACCAGTGATTAAAGCTTGTTTCATTTTTAAAAATTACTTTATTTATACTTATATTTTTTATTTTGAAAAATCACAAACTATTTTACAAATAAAATCAACATCACTTTTTTTAAGATTATTGTGGATTGGTAAAGCAATCCCCTCTCTGTAGAGCATTTCACTTATGGGTAAAGAAACATTGGAAATTTTTGGAAATTTTTTTTTGATTGCTGGCTGTTTATGCATTGGGTAAAAAAATGATCTAGTTTGAATTCCATTTTTTTCTAAATTAAATGCAATTCTTCTTTTTTTTTTTGATCTAAATGCAAACCGAAATGGTGCAAAACTTGAATATTCTGGTTGATTGATTATTTCTATATTTTTGCAATTTTTTAAATTGCTTTTATACCTTTCAAATAATTTCATTTTATTATTGATTTTTTCATCAAGCTTTTTTAATTGAGCAAAACCAATTGCAGATTGCATATCTGTAATACGAAAATTCATACCAAACTCAGGGTGAATAAATGTGCCACTATTTGGTCTTCCTTGATTTCGAATTAGTTTTAATCTTTTATAAATATTTTTATTATTTGTTAAAATTGCACCTCCTTCTCCCATAGCTATAGTTTTGTCAGCAAAAAATGAAATTACCCCAGTATCTCCAAACGTTCCACAATGTTTACCATTATATTTTACTCCTATTGCTTGAGCAGCATCTTCAATAATTTTTAACTTTTTTTTTTTAGCAAAAGTAATTATGGGATCCATGTCACAACTTAATCCGTAGATATGAACAGGCATTATTGCGCTAGTTTTCTTTGTAACTTTTTGTAAATAATTTTCATACGTAGCCATATAATTTTTTGGATCCACATCAACAAATACAGGTTTTAAGCCAGCAAAGTAAACAGATGAAGCTGAGCCAAAAAAAGTAAAGCTTGGTATTAAAACCTCAGAGTCTTTTGGGAGATTCATTGCTAATAAAGCAACATACAAACCTAATGTTCCATTACTTACAGGTAAGACGTATGGACTGCCAGTAATATCACTAATTTTTTTAATAAATTTTTTTGTATATTTGCCCTCTGTAAACCATTTGGAATGCATGACATCTTTAATGGAGTTATGTTCATCTTTTCCAGAGTCTATATATACTTGAGTTACTTTATAGTTCATTCAATTTTTTACTTTCTTTTTTATTATCATTCAATAATAAGATTTTGTTTTATCTAATAAATTTTTTTAGAATTAATGATTTTATTGAAGAATAATAAAAAAATATAATTCTATAAATTACAATTAATATAGGATAATTTTTTTTCATTAATATAATTTTATTTCCCACACAAAAGCTTTTATTGTAACCAAGAGATAAATAAAGATTTAATGCTGGATAATAGGTTTTTATATTGAATGATTGAATAAAGAAATATTTTTTTCTTCTTTTGCTCCAAGTAATTAGTCTATTCATTAATTTTCTACCATAACCTTTGTTTCTAATTTTTTTTTCGATTGCAATAAATAATTCATATGTTCTATAATTTGAAATATACAAACCACAAATTCCTTTGATCTTATTTTTTTTATTTAAAACAATAAAAGTAATTCTTAGTTTCTTTAAAATACTTGCATTAATCTTTGCACTCCTACAAAAATCACTATTTAAGATTTTGTAAAGTGTTTTGTAGTTTTTTTTGATTGGTTTTAATAAAATTATACGCACAATTATTTTAAGATTTATGACTCATAAATTGTTAATATCTATAAATTATTTTTTTAGACATATAAAGTAAGTACATACTATAAATTTAGATAAAAAAAATTTAAGTAATCTGTATCAATATTTTTCTTATAATAAAATTTATTAAGTTTATTTTTATTGTAAAAATTATAAATAATAATTAAATAAAGCACATCACAATTTTGATCAATTTGGTTTAATAAAAGTGGATTTTTCAATATTTTTTTTTTTTATTAATTTTTTTAATTGATCTAAATTTGATGGAACATAAATTTTTGTCATAATTTTCAATTTTAGCACTTTCTTCACTTTATTTCTAAAAGCTTCGTTATTAAATGGTATTAAATTTATTAAACTAATTTTCATATTCTTAAAACTCGATGCTAATACACCACTGCTTGTAGAAACTGTAATTATTTTTTTATCTAAAAAAAATTCAGAGGGGATATAGCTATCCAAAATTTTTAGATTTTTTATTTTAGATAGTTCTAGACAAGGTATTTTTCCAGGATGTGCTTTATAAAAAAAATTAATTCCATTTATTTTACAGTAATTTTTTATTGATGAGATTAAATTTAGATAAGATAAGTTATCAACTAAATTTCTTTGAGAATAATGTTGATCAAAATAAATTAAAGTTGTTTTTTTAAATTTAAATCTATTCTTTATATAATTATATCTTTGATAATTTTTTCCAGTTAAAGCTAATATTTTAATTGTTTCATTTTTTTTCAAATGTGAGGAAGTGATTACTTTTGCTAAGTATTTCTCATTTACAGCATCAACAATTATAGCTCCTAGTCTTTTAAAATAAGCATATTTGCCCAAGAATATCCGATGTCTAAAATACCTCATATAACCAATTTCAGAAATATTTGGAGTTTTGAGTTTTAAATTATATCGTCCGTTAGATTTTATGAATTTTTTTTTTAATAATACTGGAGATGGAACATAATTTAAATTTTTGATAAAATATTTAATAAAAAAAGATATATGAGGAACTGAAAAAGGAGTAAAAAAATATATTTTCTTGTATTTTTTAAATTTATTAAAAAAATGAAATTTATAAAAAATAAACGATCTTAAGTACGTAATTATTTTTTGATAAAAATTATTGTACATGTGTTTTTCTAAATAAAAGTTTAAAACTTTAATATTTTTTATTTTTAATAAATAATTGAGATGACGTCCTAAATCTTTAGAACCAAAGTTGGCTACAAAAATATTTTTTGTTAATTTAAATTTTTCTATAATATATAAAAGATCTGGAATCTCCTCATATGATTGCACTATCATTAATCTTTTAATACTCATAAATTATTTTTTTGGACTTAAAAAGAAAGCTCTTAATATAGCTTTTATACACATAATTATAACGTTAAATGGTTGTGTATAAAAAGGTGCAACCAACAAAGAAAATTTTATTGTAGTGAGCAGATGATTTGTTGATTTAACACTAAAAAGAGATTGAAATCTTTGTTTAAAGTTTAAAGTTCTATAGAGTGGATTTAATCCTGTATCTCTATCATCAATGTATACATAAAATGATGGATCTAAAATCACATTAATACCCTTTTTACCCATTCTAAATGTAAATTCGTCATCACCTCCGTAATGAGGCAATATTTTATGATTATAATTACCCACTAAATCAAAAATTTTCTTTGGGGCACATAGAAATCTTTGAGTCATAAATTCTACCGTGATTGGTTTTAAATTCTTTAATTGTTTTTTTTTTAAATTAACAAACATTGATTTATGTAAACAAATAAACCAATTTTTTACTATAGTACCAGTTGAAACTGTTTTTCTATTATTAATACTCATACATATTGGGGAAATTGCACTTTTAGGATTTTGATTGATTCTTCTTTCCATATTACTTAGGGTATTTTTTGGAACTCGAATGTCGTTGTTAAAGAGTATTATTAAATCCTCACTTTTTGCATTTTTTTTCAAAAAATCTAGACCAATATACATGCCACTAGTCCAAAAAGTATTATCTGGAACATTAATAATTTTAATACATTCAATAGGAAAATTTTTTAAAATTTCTTTTGTAATATTTGTATTCCCAGCCTCTATAATCCAAAAAATTATTTTATGATTTAGCTTTATTGCTTGTTGATAGATATCATTTATGGATTTTAAGGTTTTAACTTGCCTATTATATACTGCAGTTAAACAATGAATAGTCATACATATTTATTAAATTAAAATAAAATTTCAAAAAAATTGCTTAAGCTCTAATAATTTTTGAACTTAATGAAAATTTTCCTCTACAGTCAATTATAAATTTGGAATATCTCTCTATCATACTGTAATTAAAATTTTTATGATCTGTCATTAATATTACAATATCAAAAGAAGGTAAAATTTTTGAAGTTATGTTTATCTTATTATTACTTATAGTTTTATTATAAAATTGTATTTTTTTAATGTGAGGATCTGCCCAATATATATTCTTAATATTTTTTTTTAGTAATTTTTTAAGTAAAATGACAGAACCAGACTCTCTCATGTCATCTATATTTTTCTTATAAGCCATTCCTAAAATTAAAATTTTGGCTTTATTAATTTTTATATTCTTTTCTTTTAGTGATTTAAGTATTTTTGATTCTATAAAATTAGTAACTTTTGAATTAGTTTGAGAAGCAATTTTAATAAAGTTTGATGTAATGCCTATTTTTTTAGCTTTCCAGTACAAATAATGAGGATCAATTGGAATACAATGACCACCAATTGCTGGACCTGGGTTATATGCTATAAACCCATAAGGCTTAGTTTTAGCCAAACGAATAATTTCAAATATATCTAGACCCATTTTGTCAGCTATAAATTTCATTTCATTAATGAAGCCAATATTGACCGATCTATAAATATTTTCTAATAATTTTGAAAATTCAGCAGCTTCTAATGATTTTGCTTTTACAACTTTTTGAAAAAATAAATTATAAAAAGCTGACACCAATATAGAGCAGTTAGAGGAAAAACCACCAACTACTTTTGGAACATTGTGAATACTATTTTCATTTGAACCAGGGTTAATTCTTTCTGATGAAAATCCTATAAAAAAATTATTCCCAAGTTTGAATTTTTTATTTAGATTATTTACAAATTCTTCTCTTGTAGTTCCTGGATAACTTGTGCTCTCAAGTATTAAAATTTGATCTTCACATAAAAAATTTTTTATCAAAGAAAATGTTTTTTTAATACATGATAAGTCAGGCTGATTATTATTTTTAAGAGGGGTGGGAACACATATAAGTATTACGTCACATTTTGAAATATTTTCAAATGAATGAGATACTTCACTTTTTTTTGATAAAATTTTAATATCAAAATTGTTTATTCTTTCAATATAAGATTTTTGATTTTGTAACATTTTAATTTTTTTTTTATTAATGTCAAAGCCATAAACATTCACCCCTTTTTTTGCCAAAAGAATAGCCAAAGGTAATCCGACATATCCAAGTCCAACTATACCAACATTAATTTTCTTGGAATTAATTTTTTTTTTTAAGCTCTTAAAAGTCATAATTATTTTAAGTTTAATTATATTATCTGATATTTAATTCAATAGCATTCTTAGTAAATTGTTAAATTAAGCTACTAGTATTATATAAAAGGTGCAATTCAAGAATTATCATAAATAAATTAAGATCTTCTAATAATATTTTAATAATTTTGTTTTTTTTAATAAATTTCAAATATAGTTATATCCCATAAAGATTAAAAAATTTAAACTTACCAATGAATAAATTAAAACAAAATTTTAATGTAGCAGTGATCGGATTAGGTGTTGGAGAAATGCATCTAAAAGGATATATAAAAAACCATAATACCACTGTTCTTTATGCAGCTGATAAAGATAGTTCAAAAATAAGAGCTTTAAAAAAAAAATATAAAGAAATAAAATTTATTCAAAATTCAAATAAAATTTTTGAAGACCCCAATGTAGATATTGTTAGTATAGCCACTTATGATGATAGTCATTATGAATTAATTATAAAAGCTATAGAAAATAATAAGCATATTTTTGTTGAAAAACCTATGTGTCAATTTTCTTGGCAATTAAATAAGATTGAAAAAAAACTTAAAGAAAAAAAATTAATTTTATTTTCTAATTTAATTCTTAGAAAGTCAAAACTATTTATAGATTTAAAAAAAAAAATATCCAAAAATTTTTTTGGAAAAATTTTTCATATCGAAGCAGATTATAATTATGGAAGAGTTCATAAAATAAAGTCTAATGCCTGGAGATCACAAATACCTTTTTACTCAGTAACTCAAGGAGGGGGGATTCACTTAATTGATTTAATTTTATGGTTAACAAATAAAAAACCTAAGTCAGTTTTTACATATTCAAATAATATTGTCAGTAAAAATTTTAATTTTAAATATCCTGATAATATATTGTCAATATTAAAACTTGAAAATAATATTACTGTAAAAATAAGTGTAAAATTTGGCTCTGTTAATAAACATCATCATAATTTATCAATTTATGGGACAAAAAGAACATTTGAGAATTTGATTACTGGGCCAATTTTTCACCATAACTCATTAGATTTACCTGAAAAAATAAAAAAAAAATACAAAACGTATAAAAAATTTGATTTAATTGAATCATTTATTGAATGCATACAAAATAAAAAAGTATATAAATTCGAACAATTTAAAAATTCATTAAACTTATGTTTTGCTGTAGACCAGTCTTATAAAACTAAAAAAGAAATTAAATTAAAATGAAAAATATTCCTTTTGGTAAGCCAGTTATTAATCCAAACGTAGTTCCAAAAATTAAAAAAATATTGAATTCAGGCAAACTAGTTCACGGTGTTTATCAAAAAAATTTTGAAGAAATGTTTAAAAAACAAAACAAAAGCCCTTACGTTACTACTGTGACTAACTGCACTTCTGGAATGTTGCTTTACTATATTTTTAAAAAACTAAAAAAAGGTGATGAGGTAATCGTTCCTGCAACAACTCACGTGGCAACTGCACATGCAATAGAAGCCACTGGTGCAAAACCAGTATTTGTTGATGTAAATATTGAAAATGGTTCTATTAATTTAGAGGAAGCAAAAAAAAAGATTAATTCAAAAACTAAAGGAATAGTTATAGTCCATTATTTAGGGTTTCCAGTAAATATAGAAAAACTCTCTTATTTTAGAAAAAAGGGGCTATTCATAGTTGAAGATTGTGCACTTGCAATAGGATCCTCTTATAACAATGTCAATGTAGGTAACTTCGGAGACTTTGCTTCTTTCTCATTTTATCCAGTAAAACATATTACAACTGGAGAGGGAGGTATGATAATCTCAAAAAATAAAAAAGATTTTCTTAAAATATTATCTTTAAAATCATTTGGGTATTTTCATAAAAAAGGATTAAAAAAAGAGAGATATAATTATGATGTAAAAGACTGTGGTTTAAATTTTAGGTTAAATGAAATTTCATGTTGCATTGGTGAAAGTCAATTAAAAGATTTTCCAAAAATAAAAAAAATTAGACATAGAAATTTTAATTTGATGAAAAAAAAATTTTCTAATATTCCTGAAATAACTTTTATGGATGAAAAGAATAAAAAATATAATCCCAACTATTATGCATTTTCAGTAATTTTAAACAATAAAGATAAAGATTATAGAAATAACTTTATTCAAAAACTAAAAAATGAAGGTATTGGAGCTAGTGTGTATTATCCTAAGCCAATTCCTGAAATGGATTATTATAAAAAAAAATATGATATTAAAGAGAAATTTAATAATTCAAAAATTATAAGCTATAACTCATTCGTACTTCCAATAGGTCAACACATTAGTAAAAATGATATTGAATACATATACCAAAAATTTAAAAAAATAATTCATGAAAAAAAATAAAAAAAGAATTCTTATAACTGGAGGGATGGGATTTATTGGCCATAATTTAGCCATAAGCCTTAAAAAAGATAATTATCCAGTAAAGATAATTGACAGTTTACAAATTAATAATTTGATTAGCTTAAAAACTTCACCTGAAGAATATCCTAATCCAAAAATTACAAAAAAATTTTTGATGGATCGTTTAAAACTTATAAAACAAAAAAAAATTATTTTTGATAAAATTGATGCTAGGGATTATCATAAATTATGTAAATCAGTTGATAAATTTAATCCTGACGTTGTAATACATTTGGCTGCAGTTTCACACGCGGACAAATCTAACAAAACTCCACATACTACATTTGATCACAGTTTGAGAACATTAGAAAATGCTTTAGATGCAACTAAAAATAAAAATGTTCATTTTATATATTTTTCTTCAAGCATGGTGTATGGAAATTTTAAAAAAGATATTGTGACAGAGAAAGAAGTTTGTAATCCAATTGGCATCTATGGCACTTTAAAGCTAGCAGGAGAAATGATTGTTAAATCATATAATCAAGTATTTGGGTTGAAATATACTATTGTGAGACCATCTGCACTCTATGGAGAAAGATGTATTAGTAGAAGAGTAGGCCAAATTTTTATAGAAAATTTAATACAAGGAAAGGAAATCATGATTAAAGGTAGCCCTTCGCAAAGATTAGATTTTACTTATATAGATGATTTTGTTCATGGAATTAAAAGGATAATTCAATCAAAAAATTCTATAAATCAAGTTTTTAATATTACCTTTGGGTCGTCTGAAAGTATTAATAATATGATAAAAATTTTAAAAAAAAATTTTTCAAATGTTAAAATTAACTATAAAAAACAAGATAAACTTGTTCCCAAAAGAGGGACACTTTCAACAAAAAAAGCTGAGAAGCTAATTGGTTATAAGCCAAAATATAATTTGTTTAAGGGATACGGAAGATACGTTAGTTGGTATAAAAAACAAAATTTTTTTAATTAATTAAAAAGATTGAATGCAAATGATAAAATTAAAAAAAGATAAAGTTTATTTTGTAGGGGAAATAGGAATAAACCATGCAGGGTCAAGTAAAAAGATTAAATACTATATAGATCTTGCAAGCAAATATGGTATTGATGCAATAAAGTTGCAATTAGGTAATCCATGTAAATTTACAACTATTGAGAATGAAAAAAGATTTAAATTAAGAACCAAAACTATGGTTAGTGAATCTGAAATAGATAATTTAATAAAATATGCAAAAAAGAAAAATATTTTATTATTTGCTTCACCAATAACAGAAGATTATGTTTCATTTGTTGCTAAAAAATTTGGAGTTATTAAAATTGCAAGTGGTGATATAAATTTTTTGCCTATTCTAAAACAAGCAAATAAAACAAAAAAATTAACAATAATATCTACTGGAGCTTCAACTTTAGATGAAATTTCTAATATTTTTAAAATATTTAAAAACAAAAAAAAAGTAATTTTAATGCATTGTATAAGTAATTATCCAACAAATATCGATAATGCGAACCTAGTTAATGTTGACTTCCTTAAAAAAAAATTTGAAGTAGATGTTGGCTATTCAAACCATGTTCTTGGAACCACAGCCTGTGAAGTAGCAGTTTCTTTTGGAGCAAGATTAATTGAATTTCACTTTACAGACAATAAAAGAAGAAGCTTTATTGATCACCAAATCTCTCTTGAACCCAAAGATTTTATAAGACTAAAAAAAAAATCTGAAGAAATTATTAAAAGTATTGGAAACAATAGATTTAAACAATTTCCATCTGAAAAAAATTATAAAGAATTAAGAAAAGGAATTATTTATCTACAAAATTTAAAAAAAGGATCAATATTAAAAAAGAAAGATTTAGGTTATGCACGACCTGCAAAATATTTTTCTTTTAATGAAACAGGTAATCTTATTGGTAAAAAATTAAAAAAAGATGTAAAAAAATATTTTTTAACTAGAAAAACTGATATTACATGAAAGCAAAATATATTACACTCCCCAAGCTAAGCCCATACATAGATTTCAAAAAGTATAAAATATTTAAAGAAAATCATAAATTTTTTATCAAAGAATTATCAAAACTTGTAAAAAAAAAAGAATATAAACTTTTAGATGTTGGTTGTGGTAATGGACAACTTCTTTATCAAATAGTAAAAAGGTTATCAAATATCAATTGTATTGGAACAGATAGAGAATTTAAATTTATAGAAACTGCAAAAAAATTTAAGGGATTAAAAAATGTACATTTTGAAACTTTAGATTTTTATAAAAATAAAGGTTTATACGATTTTGTTTTTTGCACATCAGTCTTTCAAATATTTCAAGAATATAAGAAACCTCTGAATAAATTACTTTCGCTTGTAAAAGATGGTGGTTATATCTTTGTAGATGGTCTTTTCAATTCTCATGACGTAGAAGTTAGGATGCAATATTGTGATAATTCAAATAAACATGCAAAAAATTTATGGAGAAGAGATTGGAGTCAACACTCAATTAAGAGTATTAAATCGTTTTTGAAAAATAAAAAACTTAAACAAATTAGATTTAAAGAAGTTCCAATGGAAAAAAATATAAAATTCAATAATAAAATTCATGTAAACCAATACACTTTTCGAGATGCTAAGAATAGAAATTTGATAACAAATGGAACAAATATAATTTTAAATAGAAAACTCTTAATTATAAAAAAATAATTTAACAATTTTAATGTTAATAAATATTATAATTCAAGCAAGAACATCTTCAAAAAGGTATAGATCAAAAGTTTTAATTAATTTGTTTAATGACAATATCATAATTTATCTTGCAGAAAAATTAAAAAAAATTAAATATATTAATAAAATTATAGTCGCAACTAGTGTCGAAAATTCAGACAACAAATTATCTGAAGTTTTAAAAAAAAAAAATATTGAGGTATTTAGAGGTTCGCTAAACAATGTTTATTCAAGGTATAGAGTCTGTACGATTTTGCATAAATGTGATTATTTTATAAGAATTTCTGGTGATAGTCCTTTTTTAAGTACTAAGCTTTTACAATCTTTTATAAATATTATTAAAAAAAACCCTGATATAGATATTTTAACTAACCTAAAAAAAAGATCATTTCCCAAAGGTCAAAGTATAGAAATTTGCAACTCAAGGAAATTTATCAGTATCAAAAATTATGTAACTAAATACTCTGAAAAAGAACATGTGACTAAATTTTTTTATAATAATTCTGAAAGATTTAAATTTCTTAACATATGTTTAAAAAATCAGTTAAGAATAGATGATTTAAATTCTTGTATTGATTATCCAAGAGATATTTTTTTTTCAAAAAGATTTATTAATAATAGTAAAATTAAGAATTTACACAAAAACCTTATTATTACAAAATCATAAAATATCCTTTTTTTTTATTCCAATATAATTTTTTTTACATTTAAATAAAAACTTATAATTTTTTTTATTTTTACTCTTTTCAAAATATGCTTTTTTAAAAATAATTTTATTATTTTTATCTATAATAAAAGGTGACGTGTAGAGAGGATATTGAGATCTTGCTAAATTTACAACATATGTTGCTGTCATTTCATCTAATTTTACTTCACTATCTTTTCTATTTCTTTGTCGAAAGTAATTTTCCTTACCTATTTTCTTTATATATATTTTGTTCAGTAAATTATGAATTGAGTCAAAAATATTTTTTTTAAATAAAATGTTAACTTTTTTATGTGCATTCAAGATGTTTTGATTTTTCCCTAAATCAAAATATTTCTTAATCAGAATTTTACCACCATCTATCTTTTTATTTAGCTTTATTATAGAAATACCAATTTTCTTTTCATTATTAATAATTTGCCAATTTAATGGTGAGCCTCCTCTGTATTTAGGTAATGGTCCTGCATGAAGATTTATGGAGCCAAATTTTGGAAGATTTAATGTTTCTTGATTAAATATATGTGGAAAACCTGCAACAACAAAAACGTCATATTTTTTTTTTAGATTTTCTTTTAAATTTTTGCAATTCTTTATTATTATGTGTCTTACTTTGAGTTTTTTCAAATCTTGTAAAATTTTTTTATTTAAATTTTTTGTTGTTATGACAGCTTCAAAATTCATTTTCTTTTTTGAAAAGAGTTTTATGATATTAAGGCCTCTAATATTATTAAGAAAAACTAAATAACTTAATTGAAAAATTTTCTCTTTATCTTTTTTCAAGTGGTTAACCTTTTTATTATTTTAAAATTTATTAACCTTAGTATCATAATTGATAATAATTTTATAATATATCAAATTGAATAATTATTATTTAGACCTACTTTTCTTTAATTAATATTTATTAATTAAACATATCTTGTAAATTTGTAAATTTTTGTTGTCTAAGAAAAATTGACATTGCATAAGTAATAATAATAAACTAGAAACTTGAATGAAAAATAAAAAATTTAAAAAATTATCACATGATGAGTATTTTGATGAAATATTTAATTTTCATAGTTTAGATAATGCAATTTTTAAGATTTGGAAACATAAGTTTTTATTGATTCTATTTACTCTCATTGGCTTTAGTTTGGGTCATATTTATGATAAAAAAATGGTAATAGACAATTATCAAACTGCAATAGTTTTGAAACATCCATCGGTTCAAATGTTTAGTCCTTATGGTGATGGAAATAATCTTCGTACTTTATTTCTCTCTAAGATTTCACTCTATTTGCATTCAAATGATAATTTTGAAGATTTTTTAATTTTGAATTATAAAGATTTAAATTCCTCTTCTTTGCTATTTGCTCAAAATAAAGAAATTAAAAATTCATACATTTTAGTATATCCAGAAAATGTAAATGGAGATCAAATACTTACTGGTTACATTGCATTCACAAACAAAAAAGCATTGGCAGAATTTAAATTAGACTTAATTATGGATATTAAAAACAAAATTAAAAAATATGAAAATGCTTATGAAATTGCAACTATAATTTCACTTGAAAACCCTATAGTTACAATGAGAGATTCTGTTGTTATAGACAATGAAGCTCCTTGGTTTTATCAAGGTCAGAAAGTATTAGGATTACAGATTGTGCATTTTAATCAAATTCTTAGAAAAATAGAAAAAGATTTTTTTGAGTATGATTTCATTTTAGATAAATCAAATTCAGTTTTATTAAAAAATAATAATTATAATCAAATTTTAGGAATGCTATTTGGTTTATTAGTCTCAATTTTATTGATAAATTTTTTAAATATTTTAAATAATAAAAAATCCAAATAGTTATTTTATTTTATAATTAATGGCAATCTTATTTAGAGAAAATCACAAGCTATCATATCTAGATGTCATCAGTATTGTAAGTGCTTGCCTAGTTCCACTTTTAGTAACTGGTCCCTTTTTACCAGACTTGGTTGTAAGTCTTTTATCATTATGGTTTTTATTTTATTCTTTAAAAAATAAAATGTATTCAATTTATCAAAATATCTATTTTTATTTTTTTATTTCTTTTTGTTTAATTTGTATTCTCTCTTCTTTGTTATCAGATGATATTTTTTTTAGTTTAAAAAGTTCTTTATTTTATTTTAGAATTGGTATTTTTGCTTTATTAATTTCTTATTTAATTGATCATAATAGAAAAATCTTAGACTATTTTTATTATGCTTTTTTAGTTACAATACCAACATTAATATTTGATGGGTATTTTCAATATTTAACTGGTTCAAATTTATTTGGATATGGAATTCATGGAATTAGAGTCTCTTCTTTTTTTGGAAATGAGCTTATTTTAGGATCATATCTTACTAGATTATTTCCTTTATTTTTTGCTTTATTTGTGTCCAGACCAAATAAGAGTTTCTTCGAAATAATTGGTATTTCTATTTTATTTATTTTGATTGATATTCTAATTTTTCTTTCTGGAGAAAGAGCTGCTTTTGTGCTACTTAATTTATCTACAGTTTTTATTATATTTTTTATTTCTAAATATAAATGGTTACGATTATGTGTTTTTGTTATTTCTCTGATGACTGTTACCTTAATTACATTAAACAACTCTGAGTTAAAATATAGATTCATCGAGTCACCTGCAAACAATATGGGTTTTGATTCTTCAAAATCAAAAAGATATATTTTTACTCCTGCGCATGACTCATTAATAAGAACCGCATGGAATATGTTTTTAGATAAACCTATTTTAGGACATGGTCCAAAATTATTTAGAATTAAATGTAAAGACTCTAAATATGCCACAGGAATTAAACCTTGTGATACTCATCCACACAATTTTTATATTCAGTTACTTGCTGAAACAGGATTATTAGGTTTTTCTTTTTTAGCTGGTCTGTTTTTATATTTTATCTATCTCATGTTGAGACATATTGTGGAGTATTTTAAGAATAAAAGAACTTGGTTAACTGATTATCAAATTTGTCTCCTATCTGGTTTGCTAATTACAATATGGCCTTTAACTTCTAATGGAAGTATTTTTACTAATTATTTGATGCTATTATATGGATTACAAATGGGATTTTTTAAAAAACATATATAAAAACCTAAAAAAAGTTTATTTAAATAAATGAAATAAGAAATATGCAGTCAGTTGAAATTTGGGAGTTGAAAATAAGGATTAAGAATTAAATTGCAAAATTTATGAATGCGGAGTATCTTGTATTTTTACAACCTACTATGGGCTAAGAAGGTGTGCAATCAATTATACCAAATAATCCAAACTTATCTGATGCAAAGATGCTAAAAGTTATTTTAGACGATGTTGGTGGAATAATAGAAAGTTATCATCCTGGTTATAAAGAACGACTGAATAGAAATTACAAAAAATTTAAAGAAAGATGTAATATTATAGAATTTTGTATTGATATAACACATGTAGCACCACCTTCTATTGATAGCAATTATAGTAATCCTAGGCATCATAATGAAAACGGAAATCTATTAATTGCCAAAGAAATATTTGATAATTTAAAGTTGAAAAATTTCATTTAAAAAAAAAGTAAAAAATTATGAATATAAAACTTTTTTTAAAAAAATTATTTTTTAGATTAGGATTTAATGTAGAAAAAATTTCTAATCATAAAGATATAGAATTGTTTATTTCTCAATTTAGAAAAAATTATAAATCTACAGAATTGATAAGAATTGGTGGAAACAGTGATGGAGGATATCTGCTACCAAATATCTTAGAAAATATAAAATACTGTTTTAGTGCTGGGGTAGGAAATGTCTCAACATTTGAAAAAGAATTAAGTCAAAATTATCAAATTAAATCATTCATGGCTGATGCAAGTGTGAATTCACCACCAGAAGATGACAAAAATTTTACTTTCATAAAAAAATTTTTGGGATCGAAAACTTTCGATGAATTTATTTCTCTAGAAGATTGGGTATCACAAAGTATTAAAGATAAAAATAGTCAAAAAATCTTACAAATGGATATAGAGGGATCAGAGTTTGAGGTTTTTACTTTTGAGTCAGCAGAAAGTTTATCGCAGTTTTCTTTAATGATTGTAGAGTTTCATGGTTTACAAAATTTATCTAATCGAAATTTTTTAAAGATGATTTCTGCAATTTTTCAAAAAATTTATCTTAATTTTTCAATTTGTCATGTTCATCCAAATAATTACAGTGGATTGTATAATCTGAATAAATTGAAAATTCCCTCATCAATTGAAGTTACTTTTATTAGAAATGATTTTTTAGATAAAATTAAATCAAGTTCAAGAGTTTGTCTGCCCCATCCGTTAGATCAAAAAACAGTTTCTAATATTAATGAAATTGATATGCCAGAAATATGGTGGAAAAACTAATCATAGATTCAATCGATTTATATGATAAATGAAATCTTAATTTTTTTGTCTGAAAGAATACGCTTATTGAATTTAACTATAAAATATTTACCTTAAAATGATTTCAAAAAAATTTATAATATTAATTTCAATTTTTTATGGATATTTAGTTGGAGTAGGATTATACGGTTTTTCAAATGATTATTATTTTGAATATTACCAAAGCAATTTAATATACCCAAAATTTTATGATAAACTTGGTTCTTTATTATCGACTCTAACAATATTTAACACACACATAGGTGTATATATTACAAGCTTTGTTTTAGCACTATCTTCTGGTTTCCTTCTCAGATCTTTTTTTGTTGAACTAAAAAAAAAAAGCTTATTTGCCTTTACTTTTATTTTTCTCGTCACTCTCCATATTCATCCAGTTATAATGTCAACATCAGGAGCAATGAGACAAGGTTGGGCAATGTCATTTATATTTTTTTCAATAATCATGTTCTTAAGTGGAAAAAATAAATTATCATTTTTATTTATTTTTCTTTCAATTTTTATGCATAAATCTGGATTAATTTTTTTTACTTTTTATATAAGTGCTCATTGTATTTCTTACGTATTACAAAAAATTAAAAAAAAAAAAAATAATATAATTTTTTTAAATTTAGTGGGCATTACTATTTTTCTAGGATCTTATCTTATTCTGCTTTCAACAGGATGGACATTTAACTTTCATAGAATTGTGGCTGGGGATTTTAGATTTGCGTGGTTAACTATTAATATATTTTATCTTATTTTTTATTTTTTAACTTTTAATAATAAATTGCCTCTGAAGATTAAACATTTATGTTTATTCTTATATGTTCAAGCATGCTCAGCTCCAGCTTTTTTTTATTCAGGATTAAATTGGCAATACGAAAGAGTTAACATGATTTCTGCAATTCTTTTAATATTGGTTATAGGTTCATTTTTTAAAAATAGTTTTTATTTGTATTTGTCCATAGCTATGTGTACATATCTTTTTTTAACTATCTATCAAGGTATGTATTTAATTGGTTTAACGTAAATAATTATGTGTGGTATTTTTGGAATTATTTCTAATTCAGGTCTCAACTTAAAAGATATGGCAATCCTGGCAAAAAATGCCAGACAAAGAGGTAAGGACTCATCTGGTTTTATTGAATACGATAACAATAAATATAATATAAAAAGATTTGATTATGATTTGGCAAAATCCATCAAAAATGTAAATCAGAGCAGCAAAATAATTATTGGCCATAGCAGACTTGTCACAAACTCCATGGTTGATAACCAACCATTATTAAAACATAATATTTCAGTAATACATAATGGCATAATAACAAATTTTGAGAATCTTTTTAAAGAATATGGCTTTAAACAAAATTTAAAGATTGATACTGAAATAATTTTAGAACTAATAAATTTTTTTTTAAATAAAGATGATGATATAAAGTCAGCTATAAATTCTACTTTATCAGTTATTCAAGGTAGCGCTTCATGTGTTGTCCATTTACTTAATAAGGGAAAAATAATTTTATTCTCTAACAATGGTAGTTTATATTGGGGGAAAAAAAATAATGATATTTATATCAGCTCAGAATCTTATTCACTTAAGATAACCAATTGTAAAGAAATAAAAAAAGTAAAAGATTCAATTATATTGGATATACCTAAATCTAACGATAAAACTGTAGCTATAGATCATAAGATTCAAAGAAAAAATCTAGTACCTGAATTCTATAAATCTATAGATGATGAAAAGCTGTTAGAATATCAAATTAATGAAACGAAAAGATGTAAGAGGTGTATATTACCTTATAATTTTCCTTTTATAAATTTTGATAATCAAGGTGTATGCAATTTTTGTAATAATTATCAAAAAAAATACCAAAATTTTAATGATAGCAATCAGATTAATTTTAAAAAAATTTTAAATAATTATAAGAATAAAGATAACAACATAAAATGTATCTTCCCTCTTTCTGGTGGTAGAGACAGTTGTTATGGCCTTCATTTGGCAGTTAAAGAACTTGGATTAAAACCCATTACTTTTACTTATGATTGGGGATTAGTAACTGATTTAGCAAGAAGAAATACTAGTAAAATGTGCTCTGTGTTGAATGTAGAAAATATTATTATTGCTGATAATATAGAAAAAAAAAGATCCTATATAAGAAAAAATGTCATTGCTTGGTTAAAAAAACCACATTTGGGAATGGTGAATTTATTTACAGCAGGTGATAAACATTTTTATAGATTTTTAGAAAAAGTAAAGTTTCAAAATGAAATAGATTTAAATATTTGGTCGTATAATCCGTTTGAAATAACTCATTTTAAACATGGTTTTTTAAATGTAAAACCTGATTTTTATAATAAAAAGACTTATAATCAGGGTTTACTTGGTCAATTAGAGTATCAATTTAAAAGACTAAAAATAATGATGGGAAATTTTTCATATTTTAACTCTTCAATTTTAGATACTTTGGTAGGTGAATTTAATAGAAGTGTTAGAAAACATAATGATTATTATTATTTGTTTAATTATTTTAAATGGGATGAAAATAGAATTAATGACACCCTGCTTAACACTTATAATTGGGAAAAATCACCAGATACAGATTCTACTTGGAGAATTGGTGATGGTGCAGCACCTTTTTATAATTATATTTATTATACATTAGTGGGATTTACAGAGTTTGATACATTTAGAAGTAATCAAATAAGGGAGGGCGATTTAACTAGAGAAGAAGCTCTAAAATTAATTCAAGAGGAAAATAAACCAAGATATCAAAGTATAAAATGGTTTTTAGATGTTATTGATTTAGACTTTGACAAAACCATTAATAGAATTAATGAATTTAGTTATAAAAAAAATAAGCCCTTTTCAAATTGACAAAAAAAATACTTTTCATAAGTAAATATCTTTCAACACATAAAAATGGATTTGAGTCTAGGTTATCCACAATTATAAGATATTTTAAGAAATACAATCATCAAGTTTGTGCCATTACAAGTAGTAGTATTTTGGCAAAAAAAAAGATTAAAAAAAATTACATCTATAAAAAAATTGATAAAGTTGATTATTATTTTCTCAAAGATAAACAAAAATATTCATCATATTCCTTTGAGAGAGTTATATCTTGGATAAATTTTGAATTTCGTGTTTTTACTTTTAATTATGATTTAATCCGTTTTAAACCAGAAATTATTTATATATCTTCACTTTCTTTACTTACTATTCTAAATGGAATTTATCTAAAAAAAAAATTTAATGCTAAGTTAATATTTGAAATGAGAGATATTATACCATTTGGTCTTTATAACACAGGAAAACTCTCTAAATTTAATCCTGCTATTATTATCTTGGGTGTAATAGAAAAGCTTGGTATTCATCAAAGTGATTTAATTATTAGTTTAATACCCAAAATTAAAGAATATCTTTTATATAGAGGATTTAAAAATAAAAAAAATTTTGCCTCTACATTTCCTGTGAATAAAAAATTTTTTATTAAAAAAAAATTTAATTTTAGCTTAGATAAAAAAAAATTTAATATTTGTTATGCTGGAAACTTTGGCTTTGATAACTATCTGGAAGATTTATTAGATTTAATATCCAATATTAAAAACAAGTCTTTTATATTTCATTTTTTTGGAAAGGGTTCTCAAAAAGATATTTTAGAAAAAAAATTTAAAAATTTATCAAACGTTAAATTTTACAAACATATTGATTATAAAAATTTGCATTCAATTTTAATACAAATGGATTGTCTGACTATCAGTTTTGGTTTTAATGAAAAATATCCATTGTTTGGATATGAGCTGAATAAGCTGAACAATTATTTAATGGCATCAAAACCTGTTCTTATAACTGGAAAAAAAGAAAATTTACTTAATAATAGGGGAAAATTTACTTTTGTTACAAAAAAAGATCCTATCCTTTTTGAGAAAAAATTACTTCTTATAAAAAAAAATTATCAATCCTTTTTAAAAATTGCTAAATTAAACAAAAGAAAACTTCTTATAAGAAATGACCCTAAATTAATCTTTAATGCAACTGAGAAACAATTAAATAATGTATAATCAATCTCAAATTAAATCAGTTTCAAATATATTAAAAAAAAATAAAACAAATTATTGGACTGGTGATGAAGGCAAGAATTTTGAAAAAGAATTTTCTAATTATCATAAAATAAAATATTCTGTAGCAGTATCTAATGGAAGTGTTGCATTAGAAATTGCCCTTAGATCCTTAAATTTAAAGAAAGGTGATGAGGTGATAGTATCACCAAGATCCTTTATCATATCTGCAAGTTGTGTTTTAAATTTAGGCTTAAAGCCTATTTTCGCTGATGTAGATGATAATGGAAATCTCAATATAAAAGAAATTTCAAACATTTATACAAAGAAAGTTAAAGCTATTATTGTTGTTCATTTAAATGGCTTATCATGTGATCTAGATCCTATTGTAAAGTTTGCAAAAAAAAATAAAATTTTTCTAATTGAAGACTGTTCCCAGGCTCATGGTGCTAAGTACAAAGGAAGGGTAGTCGGAAGTTTTGGTGATGTATCTACCTGGTCCTTTTGTCAGGATAAAATTATTTCAACAGGTGGTGAAGGTGGAATGATTTCTACAAATAATAAACATATCTGGGAACGTTGCTGGTCATATAAAGATCATGGTAAAAACTATAATAATGTTTTTCATAAAAAACATAAAATAGGTTTTAGATGGTTACACGATAATCTAGGATCCAATTATCGTATGACTGAAATGCAAGCTACATTAGGTAGATATCAGCTTAAATATTTAGATAAACAAATAAAAAAAAGAAATCAAATTGCTAATTTATATATTAATAATTTGGAAGAATTTTTTAAAAAAGATAGTTTTTTTAAAGAACTTAAGCATCAATGTTTAGATTGCCCTTTAAAAAATAAAATAAAAAAACAATGTAATTCTTGTACACATTCGTTCTATCGTTTAAATTTTTTTACCCAACTTAAAAAAATAAATCAGCTTGAACTAATAAAAGCATTGAACAAAAAAAACATTGAATGCAATGTTGGGTCTTGTTCAGAAGTTTATAGAGAGAAAATATTTCAAAAATTAAAAGCTTATCCAAAAAAGAGATTACCTAATGCAAAATTATTAGGAAAAACTAGCATAATGTTTCCAATTAATTCCTACAGACCACTATCTAAAATTAAAAAAGAGGTTTTTATTATTAAAAGAATACTAAAAAAATATTTTTAAAGATGTATAAAAATTATATTAAAAGAATAATTGATATTATTTTAAGTCTTGGTCTAATCATTATTTTATTACCTATTATGATCATAATTTTTATTTTAATTTGGATAAAAATTGGTTTTCCTATTTTTTTACAAAAAAGACCTGGTTTAGATAGTAAAATTTTTACTCTCTATAAATTCAAAACATTATATGATGATATTGACTCTCTTTCAGAAAAAAAAAGACAAAATATTACAGGTAATTTTCTACGTAAAACAGGTTTAGATGAGTTACCACAATTATTTAATGTTCTGCTTAATGACATGAGTTTAATAGGGCCAAGACCTTTGTTGATTGAATATCTAGAAAAGTATTCTGAGTATGAAAAACAAAGACATCAAGTCAAACCGGGAATAACAGGATTAGCCCAGGTTATTGATAATATTTCTGGCACAAAAAATTGGAAAAAAAGTATGAAATTTGACATTTTTTATATATCGCATGTAAGTTTTTTATTAGATATAAAGATACTATGGCGCACAGTTATATTGATAATATTTAAAAAAAAACAGTATCAAGATTTTAAAAAATTTTATGAATAAAAAAATAGCAATCATAGGTGCAGGTGGTCATGGCAAGGTTATTGGAGAAATAGCGTTATTAAATAAATACAAGGCTATTGATTTTTTTGATGATAATATAATTGGTTTAGATAGTAAATTTCCCTTCCCAATTCTTGGCAATTGCAAAGTTCTTGTGAATAATTTAAAAAACTATGACGATTACTTTGTAGCTATTGGAGATAATAAAATTAGATATGAAAAAATGAATTGGTTACTAAAATTAAAAGTAAGCTTTGTTAATTTAATTCATCCCAGATCTACTGTTAGCCAATATTCAACTTTAAGCACTGGTATTTGTATTATGGCTAACGCAGCAGTTAATCCGGGTGCTTCAATTGGGGAAGGTGCAATTATTAATACATCTGCCTCCATTGATCATGATTGTTTGATTGAAGATTATGCAAAAATTTCTCCTGGTTGTTCTCTATCGGGAAAAGTTAAGGTAGGAAAATTAACTACTATTGGAACTGGTTCATCTGTACACCCAGGTATTGTAATTGGTAGTAATGTAAAAATTGGTGTTGGATCAAGTATATTTAAAAATATTACCGATAACACAGTTTTTAAAAAATAGCATAATTCATTTAGCGTGATATTTTAAATAAAAATATGCAAAATATAATTCTTAAAATTTCAAGCACATTATTAACTTTGCCACGTTATGTTAAACGCTTGGCTGCAGTTATTTGTGATATTTTATTGTGTGTAATTGCTCTTTGGTTGGCCTATTATTTAAGGCTAGATGAGTTTATGAGTTTAAGAGGCAACACATTTCTCGTAACAATTATAACAATTACTATAGCTATTCCAGTATTTTGGTTATTTGGCTTATATCAAACTATGTTTCGATACTCAGGTAAATCATCAATAGTAACCATTTCATTTGCAATTTTTACATATGGATTACTATTTTTTTCTATTATTTCGATTTATGGAATATCAGGTATACCAAGATCAATTGGTATAATACAACCTCTTGTATTATTTTTTGCCATCACATTATCAAGATTAGGTGTAAGGTTTTTATTAAGTGAAATTTATCAAAGTAAAGAAACGTTTACTTCTTTACCAAATGCACTTGTTTATGGAGCAGGAAGTGCAGGCAGACAGTTGGTTTCATCTCTAGATAATAATTATGAGATGAGAGTTGCTGGTTTTATTGATGATAATGAACTTTTGCATGGTCAAATTGTGCAGGGAAAAACTATTTTTTCACCAGCATATTTAAGTCAAATTATACCATTGAAAGAAGTAACTCATATATTACTTGCTCTTCCCTCAATTAGTAGAAGCAAGCGAACAGAGATTTTAAAAAAAATAAATAAACATAAGGTTATCGTACGTACTCTACCAAGTGTTATAGATCTGGTTGAAGGAAAAGTTACAACTTCAGATATTCGTGATTTAGAGGTAGAGGACTTATTGGACCGTGATACAATTCTTCCCAATCAAAAATTGTTAGATAAGAATGTTAATTCTAAAGTGGTGCTGGTAACTGGAGCAGGTGGATCCATAGGATCTGAATTATGCCGTCAAATTATTAAACTTAACCCGCAAAAAATTCTATTATTAGAATTAAGTGAATTCGCTCTTTATCAGATACGAGCAGAACTCGAAGAGATAAAATTTAAGCTTAAGATAAATGATCAAATTAAGATTGTTCCCTTGATGGGGTCAGCTCAAGATGAATTACGAATAGAAGAAATTATAAAAACTTTTAAACCAAATACAATTTATCATGCAGCAGCATATAAACATGTGTCAATAGTTGAAGAGAATATTTTTGAAGGAATTAAAAATAATGTTTTTGGAACATTGAATACTGCCAAAATTGCTATTGCAAATAATGTTTCAGATTATGTTCTAATTTCAAGCGATAAAGCAGTGCGTCCCACCAATATAATGGGAGCTACTAAACGTTTAGCAGAACTTTGTTTGCAAGCACTTTTTGATGATAGTTCAAAGATGAATAAAACAAAATTATGTATGGTTCGTTTTGGCAATGTATTGGATTCATCAGGATCGGTCATTCCAAAATTTAAAAAACAAATTCGTGATGGTGGACCTATTACCCTGACTCATGAAGAAGTAACAAGATATTTTATGACCATCCCAGAAGCTGCTCAGTTAGTAATTCAAGCAGGAGCGATGGCTTATGGTGGTGATGTTTTTGTATTAGATATGGGAGAGCCTGTGAAAATTAAAGATCTAGCAAAGAAGATCATTTTATTGTCAGGTTTAAGTCTTAAAGATAAAAACA
>Ga0209425_10001028_pt1 | contig 32892 bp, 36 predicted proteins | sample COG_05_FD_184749 | JGI IMG/M metagenome (GOLD analysis project Ga0209425, IMG submission 184749) | Pelagic Microbial community sample from North Sea - COGITO 998_met_05 (SPAdes) (version 2) | ecosystem: Environmental > Aquatic > Marine > Neritic zone/Coastal water | place: Helgoland, sampling...
TCCAGCAAGAGATATGCATGACACATTTTATCTTGATGAAAAAAAAGAATTATTATTAAGAACACATACTTCTCCAGTTCAAATAAGAACTATGCTTAATGACAAACCACCCTTTAAAATCATTGCACCAGGCAGAACGTATCGATCAGATAGTGATCAAACCCATACTCCCATGTTTCATCAAGTAGAAGGACTGCATATTGATAAAAATATAAACATGGGTCACCTTAAAGGCTGTTTGAATTATTTTATAAAAGAGTTTTTTGAAGTTGATAAAATTAAAATGAGATTTAGACCAAGTCACTTTCCTTTCACTGAACCATCAGCTGAGGTAGATATTGGATACGAAATTAATAATGGAAAAATAGTAATTGGTGAAGGAGATAAATGGCTTGAAATTTTAGGTTGTGGAATGGTTCATCCAAATGTTTTAAAAAACGTAAAAGTAAATCCTGATGAATTTCAAGGTTATGCATTTGGGATAGGCATAGATAGATTGGCTATGCTCAAGTATGGTATAAATGATTTAAGAGCATTTTTTGATTGTGATTATAGATGGTTAAACCACTTTGGTTTTGACCCTATAGATGTACCTACAAATTATAGGGGCCTAAGTAGATGAAGATTACAACAAATTGGTTAAAAGAGCATCTGGACACTAAGCTTAATGAAAATCAAATTATTGATAAACTCACAGATGTTGGTTTGGAAGTAGAAGATGTTGATAGCCAATCAGGTGAACTAGATAACTTTATAATCGCAAAAATTTTGAAGGCTGAAAAGCATCCTGATGCAGACAGACTCAAAGTTTGTGATGTAGACATTGGATCAGATAATCCTGTAAAAGTTGTTTGTGGTGCATCTAATGCAAAAGAGGGATTATTGACAATTTATGCTCCACCGGGCACTGTTGTACCTAAAAGTCAAATGAAATTAGTGGTAAGCAAAATAAGAGGTGTCACTTCATATGGAATGCTTTGTTCAGAGGCAGAGCTTAAATTATCAAATGAAAGTGATGGTATTACAGAACTTTCCTCAAAAAAATATGAAAAAAAAATAGGTGAAAATTACTTTCCTAAAAGCAGTATAAATGTAATTGATATATCAATTACACCAAATAGAGCAGATTGTTTGGGGGTAAGAGGAATAGCTAGAGATTTAGCAACAGCAGGTTCTGGCAAATTAAAAAAACTTAAAACAGAGAAGTTAGTTCAAAAAAATAAACAAAAAGTCAGTGTAAAAATAATAAAAGAAAAAAACCAAGGATGTACTTCTTTTGGAAGTTGTTTAATTACTGGTGTAAAAAATATTGAAAGTCCAGACTGGCTAAAGAAAAAGATAATATCATTAGGACAGAAACCCATCTCTGCAATAGTTGATATTACAAATTATGTAATGATTGATTTAAATAGACCGTTGCACGTTTATGATGCTGATAAAATAGATAAAGGAATAATTGTAAGGAATTCTAAAAAAGGTGAAAAATTTAAAGCTTTAGACGATAAAGATTACAATCTTGAAGATGGCATGTGTGTAATCACAGATGCATCAGGAGTATTGGGGTTGGGAGGAATAATTGGAGGAGTAAGATCTGGAACTGAATTAGACACAAAAAATGTATTAATTGAGGCTGCATATTTTAACCCAAGATCAATTAGAAAAACTTCTAAAACTCTAAATATAGATACTGATGCAAAGTTTAGATTTGAAAGAGGAATTGATCCATTATCGATAGAACAAGGACTCCAGCGAGCTGCTGAGTTGATTAAAAAAATTTGTGGAGGAGAAATTAGTAAATTTGATATTCAAAAAATAGAAAATATAAAAAGTAGAGTTGTAAAATTTGATATTAAGTTATTTGAAAAAATAACAGGTTTTAAAATTGATCAAAAAGAAATCATCAAGATACTAACTAATTTAGGTTTTAAAATAAAAAAACAAAAAAAATTATCTTTATTAACAGTTCCAACGTGGCGACCTGACATTTCACAAGAGATAGATATAGTCGAGGAACTAGTAAGAATTAAAGGTTATGACCAAATTAAGATGATCGAACCTGAGAAAGTAAGAAACAAAGATACTTTAAACAAAACACAAAAATTATTTCATTTTTTACAGAGAGCCATTGCATCAAAAGGATATTTGGAAGCTATTACGTGGTCTTTTACTGATAGTAAAGTTAATCAACTTTTTATCGAAAAAAATAAAGAAATTAGGATAGTTAATCCTATAAGTGCAGATTTAAATGTATTGAGAAGTTCTATTTTTTCAAATTTGATTATAAATATTAATAAGAATTTTGGAAGAGGATTTAAAGATTTGTCAATATTTGAAATAGGCCCAACTTTTTTAGGTTCCGAACCAGGTGAACAACAAACAGTAGTTAGTGGATTAAGAACTGGAAAACTGTCAAGGCAGAGTTGGGTGGAGCAAGGAAGGTTAGTAGATGTTTTTGATGTAAAAAAGGATGTAATTCAAAGCTTAGTTGAAGCTGGGTTTAACAAAGAAAAATTTTATATTGATGATGAAACACCGAGCTATTACCACCCTGGTAAATCTGGAAGAGTCTTTTTAGATAAAGGCAAAGAAAAAGTAGTAGCTTTTTTTGGTGATATTCACCCAAATATATTGAAAAAATTAGATATTAAAGTGGAAGCATTAGTAGGATTTGAAATATTTTTAGATAACATAAAGCAATCAAAAAAATCATTAAAAAACCAAAAAACGCAATATAAATATTCTGACTTTCAAAAATCAGAAAGAGATTTTGCTTTTGTTTTAGATAAGAATTACAAAATTCAGGAATTAATAGAGATAATTACAAATGTAGATAAAGATTTAATAAAATCTGTAAAAGTATTTGATGTTTATGAAGGTGAAAATATTGATATAGGAAAAAAATCGATCGCATTAAATGTTACAATTCAGTCTTTAGAAAAAACATTAAATGAGGATGACTTAAATAAAATAAACCAACTTATAATCTCAACTGTAGAATCAAAAACAGACGCAAAGATTAGATCGTAGTCATGACAAAAATTGATCACATCAGAAACTTTGCAATTATTGCACACATTGACCATGGGAAATCAACTATTGCGGATAGAATAATTCATAGTTGTGGTGGTCTTACAGAAAGAGAAATGAAAGCACAAGTTTTGGACTCCATGGATATTGAGCGAGAAAGAGGGATAACAATTAAAGCTCAAACAGTAAAACTCAATTATAAAGCCAAAGATGGAAAAGAATATATATTGAATATTATTGATACACCAGGACATGTGGATTTTAGTTATGAAGTTAGTAGATCTTTGTATGCATGTGAAGGATCAATTTTAATTGTTGACAGTACTCAAGGTGTTGAAGCCCAAACACTTGCAAATGTTTATCAAGCCTTAGATATTAATCATGAGATAGTTCCAGTTTTAAATAAAGTTGATTTACCAGCTTCAGATTTAGAAAAAACAAAAAAACAAATTGAAGATGTTATAGGTATTGATACAGAAAATGCCATTCCCTGTTCTGGAAAAACTGGCGAGGGAATTAGTGATATCTTAGAGCAAATAATTGTATCGTTGCCACCCCCAGAGGGCGAGAAGGCCTCTAATTTAAAATGTTTACTAGTTGATAGTTGGTACGACACTTACCTAGGTGTTGTTATTTTAGTTAGAGTTATTAATGGAAAAATTTCTAAAAATATGAAGATAAAAATGATGTCTACTAATCAAGAATATATTGTTGAAAAAGTAGGAGTATTTACACCTAAAGCTATTGATATTAAGGAATTAAATGCTGGAGAAATTGGTTTTATAACAACTGGAATAAAAGTTTTGTCAGAAACAAAAGTTGGAGATACTATTTGTGATGCTAGTAAACCGCTTCAAGAAGCACTGCCGGGTTTTAAACCAAGTAAACCAGTTGTATTTTGTGGATTATTTCCTGTTGATAGCTCCGAATATCAAAAGCTTAAAGATGGTCTTGGAAAATTACAATTAAACGATGCAAGTTTTTCATATGAGGCAGAGTCTTCTTCAGCATTAGGTTTGGGGTTTAGATGTGGGTTTTTAGGATTGCTACATTTAGAAATTATTACAGAAAGATTAGAAAGAGAATTTGATATAAACTTACTAACTACGACTCCCGGAGTAGTTTATAAAGTTCATATGAATAAAGGTGAAGTAATAGAATTACAAAATCCCTCAAGTCTACCAGAAGCTACATTAATTAATTATATTGAGGAACCATGGATAAAAGCAACAATTATTACTCCAGATCAATATTTAGGTGCAATTATAAAAGTTTGTCAAGATAAGAGGGGAATTCAAACGAACTTAAGTTACTCTGGAAACCGAGCTGTACTAAATTATGAAATTCCATTAAATGAAGTTGTGTTTGATTTTAATGATAGGCTAAAATCGATGACCAGTGGATATGCTAGTTTTGATTATGAAATTATAGGCCATAAAGAAGGAGATTTGGTAAAACTTGGAATACTTGTTAATGCTGAACCAGTAGATGCCTTATCAATGATGGTGCATAAAGATTTTGCACAAACAGTAGGTAGAGAAGTTTGTGAAAAATTGAAGGATTTAATCCCTAGACATAATTTTATGATACCTGTGCAAGCTGCAATTGGTGGAAAAATTATAGCAAGAGAAACTATCAAAGGTTTCAAAAAGGATGTATTAACTAAAATTCATGGTGGTGGCGCTAGAGATAGAAAAAGAAAATTATTAGATAAACAAAAAAAAGGTAAAGCTAGAGGAAAACAATTTGGGAAAGTTGAGATACCCCAGGAGGCTTTCATTGGTGTGTTAAAAATTAATAAAGAGAAATAAATGATACTAGTAACAGGAGCAGCTGGTTATATTGGCTCACACATTTGTAATAAGTTATATGAAAAAAAAATTGATTTTTTTTCAATTGATAATTTATCTGGTGGTAGAATTGAAAATATTGTACATAAAAAAAAATTTAAAAAAATAGACTATTCTTCAAAAAAAATTTTAAAGTTATTAATTGAGAAAAAAATTAATATGATTATTCATGCAGCAGCATACACATTCCCAAATGAAAGTGAAATAAATAAAAAAAAATACTTTTTAAACAATATTTCAAAAAATATAAAATTTATAGATTATTGCTATAAATTAAAAATTAAAAATTTTATTTTTTTTTCAACATCAAATGTTTACAGCTTTGGGAGTAAAAAAATTAAACCAATAAATGAAAAAGGAAAAATAAAACCAAAGAACTATTATGGATATACAAAATTTTTTATTGAAAATTATATTCAAAAAAAAAATTTATTTCCTAATCTTGCTATTCTTAGGGTATTCAATATAGCAGGATTTACTAAAAATTTTAAGTTTGTAGAATTTAAAACTAGATTTAGAAGAATAATGCCTACGCTAGCGACAGCCATAAAGAATGAAAAAACATTAAATATTTATGGAACCTATGAAAATAAAATATTTAAATATTCTGTAAGAGACTATCTTCATATTGAAGATTTTACTGATCTTATAATTAAGTTTATTAAATATAAAAAAAATAAAGGAATTTACAATGTTGGTTTAGGAAAATGTTATTCATTAAAAGAAATAATAAACACTTTTCAGGCTGAAATGAATATTAAGATTAAATATACGATGAAAAGATTAAGAAAAGGTGAGCTAGGTTACACATTGTGCCAAAATACAAAGGTAAAAAAAAAGTTTAACTGGAAACCAAAAAAAAAGTTAATTAACATTGTTAAATCAACTATTAAATGGGGAAACATATAAATGAAAATTTTTGATTGTTTTACCTACTTTGATGAAAAATATTTAGCAGAATTAAGATTGAACATATTAAAAGACCATGTTGATTACTTTGTGATTTGTGAAGCAAAAGAAAATCATAAAGGAGAACCAAAAAAACTCAATTTTCCACTAGAAAAATTTGCAAATATTAAACATAAAATAATATACGTAACCCTGGACAAATTCCCAAAATTAGAAAAAACTTGGGATAGGCAAAATTATCAAAGGAACTATTTGTTTAATGGTCTTACAGCTGCAAAAAAAGATGATTTGATTTTATTTTCTGACGCAGATGAAATACCAAATCCAAAAGTTTTAGAAAATTATAGTATAAATAATGAAAATAAAGTTGGCATATTTATCCAAAAATTTTTTTATTATAAATTAAATTTAAGCGTACCCACTTATTCTTCTTGGGAAGGTACACGCTCATGTCAAAAAAAAGATTTAAAGTCATTTAGTTGGCTAAGAGATAATACAAAAATTAAGAATTTAAAGTATGGCTTTTGGAGAATAGATAAATATAGAGATATATTTAGGATTGATAATGGTGGTTGGCATTTTTCTTTTTTAGGCAGTGCTGATTTTATTTCTTCAAAAATAAAATCATATGTGCATAGTGAGTATGATAAAGAGGATTATACTAACTTAGAAAAAATTAATTTTAGAATTAAAAATATGATAGATCCATTTGATAGAAATAAAAAATTGATTCAAGTTTCTATTGATAGTTCTTACCCCGATTACATAATTAATAATCAAGAAAAATATAAAGATTTAATTATATAACATGATCCTTTTTAAAAAACTCATTTTTTTATTAAATAGTAAGGCATCAACAAATGTAATCTTTATTTTTTTAAGTAGTAAATTATTTAATATCTTTATAAAAAAAAAAATTATCATAGAAAAAAGAAAACATCGTTTGCTTCTTCAAAATAAGAAAATTAATAATGATTATTTTTCAGCACACGCTTATAATTTTTATTTCTACCTTAATAAACTAAAATCTGATTTTGATTACCTTGAAATAGGATCTTATGAAGGTAATTCAGGAATGTTTATTGCTAATACTTTTAAAGATTCTAGTATAATTTGTGTTGATAATTGGACTTCCACTGAAGAATATATTGATCACATTGATTTTTCAAAAATAGAAAAAAACTTTGATTTAAATACAAAATCTTACAATAATATTAAAAAGATAAAAGTATCAAGTGATAATTTTTTCTTACAGAATGAAAGAATGTTTGATGTTATTTATTTAGACGGACATCATTTAGGGTCACAGGTATTTAAAGATTGTACTAATGCTTGGAAATTTCTTAAAAAAGATGGTTACTTGATATGTGATGATTATATATGGCAATTTTATTCAGAATTAAAAGATAATCCCTGTTATGCCATTAATAAGTTTTTAAAAAATATAGATGGTTTATTTAAAATAAAAAAAGTTTCTAATAGTCAAATTTTTATTAAAAAAATTAGTTAAAAATTAAATATTTTAAATAAACCTATTGAGTTTAAATATTAAACCTAGGAGAGATGGCTGAGTGGTTTAAAGCGCACGCTTGGAAAGTGTGTGTACTGTTAAAGGTACCCAGGGTTCGAATCCCTGTCTCTCCGCCAAAAGCAAAAAACCCTTTAAAAGAGACCTTTATTTAACTATATTGTGTGAATTAATGTAATTAATTTTCCTCTTTTTTTATAAAAATGTTATAATTATTTTTATTTCCATTACAAATTATGAAAAATAATTCTACATACCAAGCAGACTCTATCAAAGTTCTAAAAGGTCTTGAAGCAGTTAGAAAACGACCTGGAATGTATATTGGAGATACTGATGACGGCACAGGCTTACATCACATGGTTTATGAAGTTGTTGATAATTCAATAGATGAGGCTTTAGCAGGACATTGTAAAAATATAGAAGTTAAAATAAATTCAGATGGAACTATTACTGTCAGAGACGATGGTAGAGGGATACCAGTTGACATGCATAAAGGTGAAAAAATGTCAGCTGCAGAAGTTATTATGACTCAACTTCATGCTGGTGGAAAATTTGATCATGATTCCTACAAAGTATCTGGTGGATTACATGGAGTAGGTGTTTCAGTTGTAAATGCATTATCAGAAAAACTTAAATTAGAAATAGACAGAGATGGAAATAGATATTTTATAGAATTTAAAGACGGAGCCTCGAAAGCACCACTTAAAGTTATAGGTAAATCAAAAGAGACTGGCACACAAATAACATTTTTACCATCAAAACAAATATTTTCTTCAATTAAATTTACCCCAAATATAATTATCAAAAGAATGAGAGAACTCGCATTCTTGAATAAGGGAATAAAGATAACAGTTAATGACTTAAATCAAAAAAAAGAAAAAATAATAATATTTAAATTTGATGGAGGTGTATTAGAGTTTGTTGATTTTTTAGATGAAAAAAGAGAAAAACTTATCAATAAAACTGGAAATGATTTATTCAAAAAGCCAATTTATATAGAAGGTAAAAAAGACAACATCGAAATTGAATGCTCCTTAAAGTGGAATGCAAGTTATGGTGAAGATATTTATCCTTATACTAATAATATTTATCAAAAAGATGGTGGTACGCATTTACTAGGTTTTAGAAGTGCATTAACAAGAGTAATTAACAAATACGCGATGGAACATAATTTATTAAAGAAAAATAAATTAACAATTTCAGGTGATGATATTAAAGAAGGTCTCACTTGTGTTATTTCAGCCAAAATACCTGATCCAAAATTTTCCTCTCAAACAAAAGATAAGCTAGTCTCTTCAGAAGTGAGAATGATAGTAGAGAGTATTGTTAATGAAAAACTTTCAATATGGTTTGATCAAAATCCTACGACTTCCAAAATTATTTTAGCAAAAATAATGCAGGCAGCTCTTGCAAGAGATGTTGCTAGAAAAGCAAGAGAAAACGTAAGAAGGAAGGGTGCTCTAGAGTTAAGTGGGCTACCAGGAAAATTAGCAGATTGTCAAATAGGAAAACAAGAAGGAACTGAATTATTTATAGTCGAAGGAGATTCTGCAGGTGGCTCAGCCAAACAAGGAAGAAACAGAGCTAACCAAGCCGTCTTGCCTCTAAGAGGAAAAATTCTCAATACATATGTTGAAGAAGGCGTGCTAAAAAAAAACAGCAATAGAGACAATAGTGAACATAGAACAAAATCGTTAGCTAAAATGATGTCATCGAATGAAGTTGTTACTTTAATCAACGCCCTTGGCCTTGATCCAAAAGCTGAACATATAGATACAAAAGATTTAAGATACGGAAAAATAATAATTATGACGGATGCTGATGTTGATGGATCACATATTAGAGCACTACTTTTAACGTTTTTTAACAATAAACCATTTAATAAATTAATTGAAAATGGACATGTATACCTTGCACAACCACCATTATTTAAGATTAATAAAGGTACAAAGGGAATTTATATAAAAGATGAAAGTGAATTAGAGAATTATATTTTAAAAAACAATAAAGAGCTTCAAAAATTTAAAAAGGGAACTAAGGAGTTTTCCAAAGCTTATGATGAAGAAAAGTCACGAATGAGTATTCAAAGATTCAAGGGATTGGGAGAAATGAACCCGGAGGAATTATGGAGCACTACTCTTGACCCTGAGACAAGAAATTTATTACAAGTTCAATATTCAAAAGATTTAAAAAAAGACCAAAGCCTCATCCATACATTAATGGGTAATGATGTAGCTTTAAGGAAAGACTTTATTGTTTCCAATGCAATTAATGTTCAAAATCTAGATATCTAATAATGAAGTTTTTCGAAACTTCAAAATATTTTTCATTAAAAAAATCAACTTACATAAATCTAAGATGGATAGCTATCATTGGTCAGTTAATTACAATAAATGTTATTTATTTTATTTTTGAATTTAAATTTGATTTATTTTTTGAAAACTTAATAATTTTACTGGGAGTGATAAGTAATCTTTATTTAATTTATATTAATAAAAATACACAATTATCAGACAAAACAGGCTTCATTTTTTTATTGATCGATATTTTACAGCTAACTTGTTTACTTTATTTTACTGGAGGAATTGTAAATCCTTTTTCGATCTTCTTAATAATTCCAGCTATTTTTTCCTCATCAAACATAGGCTTTAAAACTAATTTGTTATTAGTTGTCATCACTATTTTTATGATTATTTTTCTTACTTTTTTTAACCAACCTCTACCTTATCCAGTAAATGAACATTTTCACATAGATAAATACTATTACTATTCATTACCTGTCTCACTTATTATTGCTTTAGTTTTTCTAAATTATTTTGCATCATCCTTTGGTAAGGAGTCTAGAATAAGAAAAGAAGCTCTGAATAAAATGGAAGAAATTATGTCAAAAGAGCATGAACTTTTATCTCTGGGTGGTCAAGCTGCAGCTGCTGCCCATTCTTTAGGTACTCCATTTTCTACAATGAAAATTATTTCTTCTGATTTATTAAAACAATTTAATAATGATATAGAAGTTAAAAAAGACCTCGACCTATTAGTAAGTCAAATCGATAGATGTTGTGAAATTTTAAAAAAATTAACATTAAATCCTAGTACAGAAGATAACTTTATTGATAGCGATTTAAGTATAACTGATTATGTTAATGAAATTATAAAGTCTTTTAGAGAAACAAGTGACAAAAAATTTATTTTAAATTTTGATCAATACTCAAACCCAATAAATATCACTAAATCAATTGAGATTGTTTATGGATTAAGAAACTTTATTGGAAATGCAAATAAGTTTTCTAAAAGTAAAGTTTTTATAAATATAAAAAGTGACAATGATGTTACTGAAATTTCAATCGAAGATGATGGAGAAGGATATCCCAAAGATGTATTGAGCAAAATTGGTGAACCTTATGTTAAATCGTATAAATCATCTATAAAATCTAAATCAGGATTAGGCCTTGGTATTTTTATAGGCAAAACTTTGCTTGAAAAAAACTATGCTAATATTCTATGTAGAAATTCACTTACAAGAAGTGGTGCAGAAGTTAGTATCAAATGGAAAAATATAGATTTATTAAAGATTTAATGTAATTTTTTTTTATTTTCAAAAAGGCCACTTAGTTGAGAAATCATTACATCCCCAAGTTCATGCACATCTGTTATTTTGATAGCCTTTTTGTAATATCTTGAAACATCATGACCAATACCAATTGCTAAAATTTCAACATCACTTTTCATTTCAATAGATTTAACTATTTTTTTTAAATGTTTTTCTAGAAAATCTCCTGAATTAACCGACAAAGTAGAATCATCTACCGGAGCTCCGTCTGAAATAATCATTAGAATTTTTCTTTCCTCTTTTCTTTTTTTAATTCTGTTATAAGCCCAAGATATGGCTTCTCCATCTATATTTTCTTTTAATAAGCCCTCTTTAAGCATTAATCCTATATTATTTTTAGCTTGCCTCCATTGAGTGTCTGCTCCTTTATATATTATGTGTCGTAAGTCGTTAAGTCTTCCAGGACTCTTTGGTTTATCATTTTTTGCCCATGCTTCTCTACTTTTTCCACCTTTCCAATTTTTGGTTGTAAAACCTAATACCTCAACTTTTACTGAACACCTCTCCAGAGTTCTAGATAATATATCTGCGCAGAGTGCTGCTATTGTTATAGGACGTCCCCGCATAGATCCTGAATTATCAATTAACAAAGTTACTATAGTGTCTTTAAAATCAAGGTCTTTTTCTTTCATAAAAGATAATGAATTGTATGGATCCATAATAATTCTAGTCAGTTTAGAGCTATCTAATAAACCTTCTTCTAAGTCAAATTCCCAAGCTCTATTTTGTTTTGCAAGTAGTTGCCTTTGTAGTTTGTTTGCAAGTTTTGTTATTAAGTCTTGGAAACCAATAAGTTGTTGATCTAAATTTTTTCTCAACTTATGAATTTCTTTTAGATCTTCTAGTATTTCAGCTTTTGCAATTTCATCAAATTCTGTCGTAAAAATCTTATATTCTTGGTCCACATTATTTGTATTAGTTTTTTGTATTACACTTTCAGTGCTATCCTTAAGGGACTCAAAATCTTCCAATTGTTCTTCCATTTGATGATCACTAAGATCAAAGCCTGCATCTAAACTTGCTTGACTTTCGTCCTGTTCGTTTTCATCTTCTTGGCCATCAGATTGATTATCATCATTATTTTCTGATTTATTTTCTTGTTGGTTATCTTTTTCATTATCATCGCTGTTTTCATCGTTATTTGAGTTAAAAACATCCATATTTTGAAGAATTTCTGAAAATTTTAATCCATAACTATCTTGATCCTCTAAATTTTGATTTAAAAAACTTAAATGCCTATCAATAGAAGACGTAAAATCTTTTTCCCAAAAACTTAACATTTTAGAAGAAACGTCGTTTAGTTCTAAATTAAAAAAATTTTTTAGCATATATAATTCAAATGCTTCTGTTACTGGAACATCTTCTTTATTCTTAGGATGATTCTTACGTAATGAAGCTATTTTATGATTATAATTTTCACTTAGATTTTTTCCAATACCTTTAAGCATTCTTCCTCCTAAAATCTCATATCTAATTTTTTCAGCAATATTATAAAGAGATTTACAAGAGGCGTTATTAGGCAAGTTTTTATCAAATATTTCTTTATTAGAAAATTTCTTTTTAAGAGCACCAGAGTCCGTTTCTGCTCTTAATCTAATAAAATCATTTTTACTTGATAAATTTGTTATATCAAAAAAATCTATTTTTTTTAATTTTAGATCTTTTTCAATTTTTTTTACATCCAACTTATAATCTTCAGAAATTACTTTTGCTGTAGATATTAGAGCTTCTTTAAATTTTTCTTTAAAATTATCTTCCTTATTACTCATTTAAATCTGAATGTTTATCATGGACTCTGGTAATTCTTCACCAAAACATCTTTGATAATATTCAGCAATAGTATTTTTTTCTATATCATCACATTTATTCAAAAATGTAACTCTAAAGGCATAACCAGTATCTTTAAAGATTTCAGCATTTTCAGCCCAATGCATTACGGTTCGTGGACTCATAACTGTTGAAATATCTCCTGCTATAAAACCTTTTCTAGTAAGAGATGCTACTTTAATCATATTAGATACCTTTTCTTTGCCTTTAGGATTATTTAAATTTTTATTTTTTGCCAAAACTATTTCCATTTCTCTATCAAGACCTAAGTAATTTAATGAAGTAACGATATTCCACCTATCCATTTGTCCTTGATTTATTTGTTGTGTTCCATGATACAGTCCTGTTGTATCTCCCAATCCAACCGTATTAGAAGTTGCAAACAATCTAAAAAATTTATTTTGTTTTATAACTTTATTTTTATCTAAAAGAGTAAAATTTCCTTCAGCTTCCAACACTCTTTGAATAACAAACATCACATCTGGTCTTCCAGCATCATACTCGTCAAACACAAGAGCAACAGGGTTTTGAATAGACCAAGGTAAAATACCTTCTTTAAATTCTGTAACCTGTTTACCATCCTTTACAACAATTGCATCTTTGCCAATAAGATCAATTCTACTTACATGACTATCCAGGTTTACTCTAATACAGGGCCAGTTTAGTCTTGCAGCAATTTGTTCAATGTGTGTTGATTTACCAGTTCCGTGGTATCCTTGAACTAAAACTCTTTTATTAAATGCAAAACCAGATATAATTGCAATTGTAGTGTCTTTATCAAATTTATAGTTTTTATCTATTTCAGGCACATACTCACTTTTTTTTGAGAAAGCATCAACTTCCATTTCTGAATCAATACCAAAACTTTGTTTTAAAGAAATTTTTATGTCTGGTTGTATATTTAAATTAGGTGTCAATTTTTTGCCTATAAGTTTTCTTTAACTGTGTGTAAGCTAAAGTAATTAATTTAAGTTTTTCTTCGTATTCTTTGTTTCCCAAATTAATATCAGGGTGAAATTTTTTGACAAGAGTTTTGAATTTGTTTTGTATTTGTTCCCATTTTAACCCAACAGAAACACCTAGAATGCTAAAAGCTTTAATATCATTAGCATCAAATTTAAATTGATTCATATGGTTATATTCACCTCTAAGTTTAGTTTTATCAAACTCATCTTTCAAAGTGTTGTTCCAAAGAACTTTAAAAAAATTATCAGATGAGCTAAAACTCTGTGTGGGTTTGTGCCAAGTCATATCCGATTTTAAAAAATCAAATACTTGCTCATCATCCATCCCCTTAAAATAATTCCAATTTTTATTAAATTCTTTGACGTGAGATAAGCAAAGTAGCCTATAGCTTTTGCTATTGTCTTTTTCAATTGGTGCTTTGTATTCACCGATTTCCAAGCAATTATTCCAATCACAAATATTTTTCATGCTATATAATAATAAAATAATACTTATGAATATAAATGAATTAATTGCAATTGTTAAAAATAAACTTGAAGCAGAAATTGTTATTCAGGATCTAAAAATCGAAGATAAGAGTTTTTTACATAAAAACCATAAGGGTCATCAGGAAGGAAAATTTCATTTAAAACTAATAATTAATTCTGACGAACTTGCTAAAACAAGCAAGATAGTATCAACTAAAAGAATCTATAGTATATTAGATTTTGAGTTAAAAAAATATATTCACTCAATTCAAATATTACTTAATTAATTCTGTTTTTAGAAAGGCAGTAATTTTTTTTGAATCAAATTGTAGTTTGTATGTTGGGGATCCTATCTTCTTAAGAAGAACTAAATTAACTTTATTCGTATTATTTTTTTTATCTTTTTTCATAAAAGATAAAATTTTATTTAAATCCTTTATAGAAAAAAATTTATTTATATTTTTTGGAAGATTTAATTTATTCAAATGATTATCAATTAAATTATATTCTTTAACGTTTAAAATATTATTTAACAAACTAAATTTTGCTGCTGTTTTAATACCAAGTATAACGGCCTCTCCATGGTTAAGTTTTTTTGAATATCCTAGTGTTGCTTCATATGCATGAGCAAATGTATGTCCAAAATTTAAAATTTTTCTTATACCAATTTCTTTTTCATCAGCCTCAACAACTTTTTTTTTAATATAACAACTTTTAGAAATTGCCTTTTCTATATAAGCAGTTTCAAGTTTCAAAATTCGTGAACCATGTAGATCTAAAAATGAAAAAAACTTTTTATCTGCTATTATTGCATGCTTTATGATTTCACCATAACCACATATTATTTCTCTCTTAGGCAAGTACTTCAAAAAAATGATGTCAGAAATAACTAAGTTAGGTTGATAAAAAGTGCCAATTAAATTTTTACCATACTTGTTGTTTATTCCTGTTTTACCCCCGATTGAAGAGTCTACTTGAGACAATAAAGTAGTAGGTATATTTATAAATTTTAATCCCCTCTTAAATATACTGGCTGCAAAACCAGATACGTCTCCTGTGATACCGCCTCCAACAGATATCAGACAATCATTTCTATTAAAGTTTTTACTTAGCAGAATAGATAAAATTTTATTAACACTCTTTTGGTTTTTATTTTTTTCACTAGTATTAAAATAATGGATAGAGGTAGTTTTTTTAGGTAAGGATTTCAATACTTTAGCTAAAATCTTTTTTGGCACTTTTTGGTCTACGACAATAAGGCATCTATTAAAATTACTTAAATTTTCTTTAAGGATTTTCTTAAATCTATTTAAAATATTATTTCCAATAAAAATAGGATATTTATGATTTCTAGTCTTTACTTGTATCTTAATTCGGCCCATAAATTTTTAAAATTTTTTTTACTATTTCAGTTTTTGTAAGATTATTACAGTTTATCTTAAATTGTGCATTTGAATATATTTTTAATCTATGTTTAATTATTGTCTTTATTTTGTTGTCTGTTGAATTAAAAGCAATTGGCCTTTTTTTACTGTTTTTAATTCGTTTAATTAAAATTGACTCATCCCAATTTAGCCAAAATGAGAAATGATTAGAAAGAATTTCTTTTCTTATTTTAGCATTGACAAATCCACCACCACCAAGAGAAATAACATTTTTATTTTTTTTTAAACTTTTGAGAGTTATCTTTTCCTCTAGATCTCTAAAATAATTCTCACCTTTTTTATCAAATATTTCTGTTATGCTCATTCCAGCATTTTCTACAATCACGTCATCTATATCGATAAACGGAAGGTGTAATTTTTTAGAAACCAAGTGACCTATAGAGGATTTTCCAGATCCCATCATACCTAAAAAAACTAGGTTTTTATTTAAATTCATAAGTTTTCTTTATTGAAAAAACACAAATATGTCTTAATTTGAAATTAATAGAGAATATATGCAATTTTCAAAAAATACAAGTACCAGGAATACTAAAGGATTTTTGATTAAGACAGCAGTAATTATAATTATTATTATCAGTACAGTAATACTGTTAGGTAAAATTGATTTCCCATCACCCAATAAAGAAATTGAAAAAACTATTTCAAATGAAAAACTTAAAATTGTTAAATAAAAAATATTTATCAGTTATCTTATTTTATTTACTTTTTGCACATAGTGCTCAATCTCAGGAGCCCGTGGATATATGGAATATTGAGAAAAAAAATACTGAGAGTGTAGATGTGATTGATAACAACAATGAAAAAACTGTTACAGAGAATAGTATCTATAAAATGCAGTCTCAAAAAGCTGATGAAGCTAATATAAAAGAAGAACAAACATTAATATCAAAAGAGATTAAAATTATTGGTTTATTTGATCCTGCAGAAAATGGACTGGATATTAATATGTGGTCTAAATCAAACGGAGATCAAATTTTAAACATATTCAAAAGAATTAATAAAATGAATCTTTCAAAGGATGCTTCAGAAATTTTAGATATTTTACTTTTGACTAATGCTTATTATCCAGAGTTAAATATTTCTAAGAATGAATTCATAGAATTAAAATCAAATTGGCTTATTAAAAATTCAGATTTTCAATTAATTGAAAAATACTTATTAAAAAACAAAGTAATTAATGAACACCCGAGACTCACTAAATTATTAGTTGATGATTATCTTTCTAAATCAGAAATAAAAAAAGCATGTGAAATTTTTTCAAATATTGATGATCCTATTCAAGATGATTATTTATCTAAATTTTATATTTACTGCTTAATCAATAATAATAAAAAAGAAGAAGCTCAATTGTTTTTAGACTTAAAAAAAGAACTAGGTTTTGATGAAGAGTTTTATGAAAAAAAAATAAATTTTTTAATGGGGTATTCTAATGAGCCAGATTTAGCGATATCAGAAAAATCAATTTTAGATTTTCATTTATCGCATAGAACTAATCCACAATTTAAATTTGAACCAAAAGAGTTCACATCTAAAAAAATTTGGAAATACTTATCATCATCCAATCTATTAGACAGCATTAAAGATATAGAACTTACGAATATAGATAAAATTAGAAGCATAGAAAAAGCCACTCATGAAAAACATTATGAAGAAAAAGATCTATTTGAACTTTATAAAAGATTTCAATTTAATATTAACCAATTATTAAATATCAAAGAGTCCACAAAAGTGTTGTCAGCAATTGAGTCAAGAGCATTAATTTATCAAGGAATTTTAATTACAACCGAGACGGAAAATAAACTCCTTTTGATAAATGCATTAAAAAATTCCTTTAAAAGTGAAGGCATTCAAAATGCCTTTGACGTCGAGTTGAAAGAATTTTTAAAAGAAATTGATGAAAAAGAAGTTCCTTCAAATTTTACTTCATTTTATAATGATTATATAGATGATGATAAAACTGAATTAACAAATATTAAAATAAATAATAAAATTTTACATCAATCAAAACTAATTAATTATTTCAAAGGAGAAGGATCCTCAAAAAAAATAAGTAAAGATTTAAACGATCTATTAAAAAAAATAAAAAGAAATAAAAAATATTTTTTTTCAAAAAAAGATATTATTTTAGTTGAGACTTTTAAATCAGACGGTATTAAAGTTTCTGAAAAATTTAAAGATCTATACGAAGTAAAAGAGTCAGAAATTCCATCAGATATTCAAATATTTATTAATAGTGGTGATATAGCAGCCGCTATGCTAAGAATCGTTGAGGTTATTGGGCAAGATCAATTAAAAGATATAGATGAAGATACGTTATATTTTATAATTAGTACACTTAATCAGCTTGATGTAGATCCAATAAGAAATAAAATTCTTCTTAAAGTTCTTCCTTTAAAAGTTTAAATTTTATAATAAAATAATCAGTAATTATGTCAGTAAGAACAATTTTAACAGAACCAAACAAGCTATTACGACAAGTATCAAAAAGTGTCTCCAAAGTTGGTGACGAGGAAAGAGCACTTATGGATGACATGCTTGAAACTATGTACGATGCACCTGGAATAGGACTTGCAGCTATTCAAATTGGAATTCCTAAAAGAATTATAGTCATAGATATTAGTAGAGATGAGGATAAAAAAAACCCCAGGTATTTTGTTAATCCTGTTATTAAAAATAAAAATGTAGATAAATCAAAGTATGAAGAAGGATGTTTATCTGTGCCTGATCAATTTGCAGAAATAGAGAGACCCAATACATGTGAAGTTGAATATCTAGATTACTATGGAAAAAAACAATTACTGAAAGCAGATGGATTGCTAGCTACCTGTATTCAACATGAGATGGATCACCTAGAGGGAATTTTGTTTATTGATTATTTATCAAAATTAAAAAAATCAATAATTATAAAAAAACTTTCTAAAATTAAAGTGAACAGAAAGATTCTTTAGGGAATGTTAAAAAAAATTGTTTTTATGGGGACACCATTTTTTGCAGTACCAATATTAAAATCATTATATCAAAATGGGTACCCAGTATCAGTTGTATACACACAGCCACCTCAAAAATCAAAAAGAGGACAAAAAATTAATAAATCACCAATCCAAGGGATTTCTGAAACACTAAAAATAGATTATAGAACACCAAGCTCATTAAAAAATAATAAAGAAGAGTATAATTATTTAAAAGATTTAGATGCTGATATAGCTATTGTAGTTGCTTACGGACAGATTATTCCCAAAGAATATTTAAATTTAGTTAAGAAAGGTTTTATCAACATACATGCTTCGCTCTTACCAAAATGGAGAGGTGCAGCACCCATTCAGAGATCTATTATGAATCAAGAAAAAGAAACAGGTTTTAGTATTATGAAAATAAGAGAAAAATTAGACTCAGGACCTGTATGTAATTCTTACAAAATAAATATTATGACAGATGATAATTCAGAAACTATTGCTGAAAAGCTTTCCACATTAGCAGCAGAAAAAATATTAGATAATATTGATGAAATTTTAGAGGATAAGATTAAATTTAAAGAACAAAATCACAATGAAGCAACCTACGCAGCTAAAATTGAAAAAACAGAAGGTCAAATAGATTGGAGTGAAACTGCAGAAAATATTATTGGTAAAATCAATGGATTATATCCAACTCCTGGTGCTTTTTTCATGTACAATGGTGAGAGATATAAAATTTTAAGAGCAAATTTAGCTTTTGGTAGTGGCAAAATTGGCGAAGTATTAGATAACTATTTAGAGGTTAGTTGTGGTAATAAAAAATCAATTAAAATTGTTGATATACAAAGGCAAGGTAAAAGACCTCAAAATATAAGTGAATTTATGCTTGGATCGCAAATTAAAAAAGGTTCAAATTTGAATAATGCATAGATATCAAATTCTAATTGAATATGTTGGTACTAATTTTGTTGGTTGGCAAATTCAATCCAAAGGAAAATCAATTCAAAAATTAATTCAAACAAAATTTTCTAGAATTTTAAAAGAAAAAATATTAATAATTGGATCTGGCAGAACAGACTCTGGGGTCCATGCTACCGAACAATCAGCACATTTTGAGTGTAAAAAAAAAATTAAAAATCTAGATAAATTTTTAAAATCAGCCAATCATTTTGTAAATAATATGAATATTTCGATCATAAAAATCAAAAAAAAAAATTTAGATTTTCATGCCAGGTTTTCTGCAAAGCAAAGAATTTATAAGTATATAATTTTTAATAGATTGAGTAGACCCTCAATAGAAAAAGAGAGAGGGTGGCATATAATTAATAAGTTAGATATTTCATTAATGAAAAAAGGTGCAAAAAAGCTTTTAGGAACTAAAGACTTTTCTACATTTAGATCTTCAAGCTGTAATGCTAAAAGTCCCATTCGAACTATGCAATCAATTAGAATAAAATCAATGAAAGGAAAAATTGAAATACAATTTAAATCTCAGTCATTTTTACAAAAACAGGTTAGATCAATGGTTGGATGTTTAAAATATTTAGCTGAAAAAAAATGGGATATTAAAAAGTTTGATTTTGTTTTAAAATCAAAAAAAAGGACACTTTGTGCACCACCTGCACCAGCAGAAGGATTATTTTTAGAAAAAGTTATTTATTAGATTGCTGTCGGCTAATACTAAATTTTTTATTAATTCGCCATCTTGACTCAGCACGTACAATATAGCCACAACAGTTTTTAGAACCGCATTTACATGGAAACTGTTTATAATCCTCATCATAACCGAAACCATAATCACAAGTAAGCTCCTCACCTTTTTTAATATCTTGTATAGCAATTACCCATAATTTTAGACCTGTGCCGTTATAATCACAATTATTAGAACAAGAGTGATTTATTAAACGTGCGGTGTTCCAAGAGACATCACCGTCAAGGTCATATCTTTTATTTAAGTTAAATAAATAAATTGGCTTTGCATTATCAAATTTTTCAGATTCTTCAGTCTGTTTTTTAGTTATAATTTTTCCAATATAGTTGATAATTCTTTCACCTTCTTTAATATCTCTAGTTGCATAAAGGCCATGACCTTTTTTGTCGATATTTGATTTTTTAATTCTGTAAGGTTTCATAAAGAGTTATTTACTGCCTATTAAAAAATTATCAATTAAATTCTAACAGTGCTTTGACATGCATTGCTGTGCTCTCCTTAAGTGCATTAAGGTCATAACCACCTTCTAAAATTGAAACAATTTTTCCACTGCAATATAATTTAGAAAGTTCTAAAGTTCTTTTGGTTATTTTATAAAAATCCTCACTCTTAAGCTGAAATTGAGCTAGAGGATCATCTTTATGAGCATCAAAACCTGCAGACAACAAAATAAATTCAGGCTTAAACTCTCGTATTCTTTTAAGTACAAACTCGTAAGCATTTAAATATTCTTCTGAGGTTGTGCCAGCTGGTAGTGGAATATTGAGTATATTGTTATATTTACCTTTTTCTAGTTCTGTGCCAGATCCTGGATAATATGGAAACTGATGAGTTGAAATATATAAAACTTTCTCATTATCATTAAAAATATCTTGAGTACCATTTCCATGGTGAACATCAAAATCAATGATTGCGACTTTATTAAGTTTATATTTATTTATTAAATAATTAGCTCCAACAGCTACATTGTTATAAATACAAAACCCCATAGCTTTATCTTTTTCTGCATGATGACCTGGTGGTCTTACTGCACAAAATGCATTTTCAAATTCTTTATCTTGAACACCATCTATGGCTGTAATTATAGATCCTACAGCGTCTTTGGTAGCCTCTTTGCTACCAGGTGAAACAACCGTGTCCCCATCAAGAAAAGCTAAACCACTTTCTGGAAATGATTTATTTACTAGATCTATATATTCAGAAGAGTGCGTATTAATTAAAAAAGATTGATCAAATTTGGCTGGTTTTTTCCAAATTAATTCTTTGTTATCAATTTTCTTAAAGTTATCAATTACAGAAGTTACTCTATCAATCTTTTCTGGATGTCCTTCACCTGTATTATGATTTTGATAAGTATCAGAAGTAATTAAACCAGTTTTCATTTAAGATTGATATTTTTGATAAATAATCTCTCTATCATTTTTACTTAATCTTTTAGTTTTTTCTATAAATTCATTTCTTTGATTTCTATTTTTAAAGATATAAAAACAAACAGTATCTTTAGAATGATAAATTGCCTTTAATTCATCATCAATATCATTTAATTCTTTTGGAATATTTGCGGCAATGCAAATCATTAAAAATAATTTTTTAGTATTTCAGTATATATTTTTGTCAGTTTTTTCAAATCAGATAAAGAAACAGCTTCATCTACTTTGTGCATTGTTTTACCAACCAAACCAAATTCTAAACAAGGGGCTATTTTTCTAATAAATCTTGCATCAGAGGTTCCACCAGTTGTAGAAAGTTTAGGTTTAATCTTTGTAATTTTTTTTATGATATCTCGAATCATAAAAGTAGTATCATTTGGTTTTGTAAGAAATGCTTCTCCAGAAACACTATAATCAATCTTATATCTTGATTTATTTTTATTACTGATTTTTTTTATAATAATATCAATTTTCTTTTTTATAGAATTTGAAGTGTGTTTATTATTAAATCGAATATTAAATTTAGCATTAGCTAAGCCTGGGATTACATTATCTGCAGAATTATCAATATTTATCTTAGTAATCTCAAGATTTGTTGGTTGAAAATCTTTTGTACCATTATCAAATTTAATCTCCTTCAATTCTTTTAAAATTTGGACAAGTGCAGTGGATGGATTGTTTGCTCTTTGAGGGTAAGCTACATGACCTTGAATACCTATAATTGAAAGTTTACCAGTCATACTACCTCTTCGGCCGATTTTCATCATTTCACCTAATTTATTTGGGTTGGTGGGCTCACCTACTAAGCAAAAATCTATCTTTTCTTTTTTCTTTTTTAAATAATCAACTACTTTTTTAGTTCCATTAATTGCAACTCCTTCCTCATCTCCAGTGATTAAAAGACTAATAGAGCCATCAAATTTTTTATTGCTTACAATAAAATTACTTACAGCTGAAACAAATGCAGCAATCGAACTTTTCATATCATTCGCACCTCTTCCAATTAAGTGTCCTTTTTTAACTAAGGGTTTAAAAGGGTTTACAGTCCAATCTTTTAAATTTCCTGCTGGTACTACATCTAAGTGACCTGCATAACAGAAATTTCGACCTTTATTTCCAAGTCTTGCATAAAGATTTTTTACAGGCTTGCTATCTTTTTCTTTAAATTCTAAAACTTTAGTTTTAAATCCAATAGCTTTAAGTTTTTTTTCTAAGAACTTCATAATTCCAGCATCAATAGGTGTTACTGATGGAAATTTAATTAGCTCCTTAGCTAATTTAAGTTCATTAATAGTTGTCATTATAAATTTACTCTCTTAATAGATCGTTTACAGAAGTTTTAGATCTTGTTTTTTCGTCAACCTGTTTAATTATTACCGCACAAGACAGTGAAGGTGCAGAAACGTTATTTTTATCAGGTAATGATCCAGGCACCACCACAGAATAAGGGGGAATTTTTCCATAATTAATCTCTCCAGTTTTTCTATTCACTATTTTAGTCGATTGTCCAATATACATTCCCATACTTAGAACAGATCCTTCTCCAACTGTTACTCCCTCTACAACTTCTGACATTGCTCCAATAAAACAATTGTCCTCAATAATAGTTGGCAATGCTTGAGCAGGCTCTAATACTCCACCAATTCCACTTCCAGCAGAGATATGACAATTTTTTCCTATTTGGCAGCAACTACCGGCACGACTAAAAGTGTCCATCATAGTGCCTTCATCAATATAAGCTCCAATATTTACATAGCAGGGCATTAGTACTGCATTTTTTCCAACAAACGATCCTTTTCTAACTGGAGAGTTTGGCACCATTCTAAATCCAGCTTTTTCATGATCTTCTTTAGTCCAACCAGCAGTTTTTCCTTTTAACAAATGTGCTTTGTCGTACCAACTGCTATATGGACCATTTAAGCTTTCCATTGGGTATATTCTAAAACTTAACATAATAGCTTTTTTAATATGTTGATGAGTAACCCATTCACCATTAATCTTTTCTGCAACCCTTACTTTACCACTATCTAAATCATCAATCATTTGATTGATGTTATCTTTTAAACTTTGGTCAGAATCTTGGTTAACATTATCTTTATTTTCCCATGCATCATTTATAATTTTTTCTATATCACTCATATTTTTTTAGATAATTAGTTTAATTATTCTTTAATACATTAATTTCTTGTAAAAAAGAAGGCAAGTTCTTAATCTTGTAATCTATATATGGCTTGTCGGAGTCCTTCTTTGCAAATACTTCTTCATTTTCTAACCAACAAGTTTTCATTCCCAAATTTTTAGCTTGTTCTAAATTATGAGCAATATCCTCAATTAATATTGATTTTGTTGGATCAAGGTCAAATTTTTCTACTATCTTTTTATAAGGTTCAATTTTTGGTTTTGGAATAAAATTTGCATCAACAATATCAAATGCTCCATCAAACAAACCGTCTATACCTAGTTGTTTAGTTACGTTCTCAACATGAGAATGAGAACCATTGGTAAAAATATATTTCTTTTCCTTAATCTTAATTAATTCTTCTCGTAAAATCTCATCTTTAGGAAGCCAACTAATATCAATATTATGAACAAATTCTAGAAATTCATGTGGATCAATTTTATCGTGATTCATCAGCCCTGATAATGTAGTTCCATATTCATAGAAATATTCTTTTTGAATTTCTCTTGCTTTAATTAAATCCACTTTAAACTTCTTTGAAATAAAAGAAGACATTCTTTTATCAACTTCAGAAAAAACCTTTGTTTGTCCAGAGTATAAAGTATTATCTAAGTCAAATAGCCAGTATTTAATATCAATTAAATTTTTCATTCTCTAATTAAAGTTCCTGAACCTTTATCAGATAATAGTTCAAAAAGAAGTGAGTGATTTTTTCTTCCATCAATTATTACAACTGCCTTAACACCATTACTCGCAACATCTAGACAATTCTTAATTTTAGGTATCATGCCGCCAGAAATTACCTCTTGATCAATCAATTCATTTGCCTTTTTAGAATTAATTTCAGGTATTAGTTTTTTTTCATTATCTAGTACTCCCTCTACATCACTTATAATCATTAGCCTTCTCGCTTTTAATTCTTTAGCCATTGAACCAGCAACTGTATCTGCGTTGATATTAAAAGTTTGATTGTTTTTGTCTAACCCCAGTGGTGCAACAACAGGCACTTCATTAACCTTAATAATTTCTTTTAAAACATCAGTTTTAATATGAGTGGGTGTACCTACAAAACCTAATCTATCACTTTCAGGTTTTACAGTTATTATATTGTATTCTTTGGAAGTAACCCTTCTTGTTTCACAAGATTCATCCTTTAAAGCATTAGCAATTTCTTTATTAAATTCAATTAATACATCTTTAACTATATTAATAGTGTTTTTATCTGTAACTCTTAGTCCATTAATAAAATCACTTTTAATATTAAGTTCACCTAATTTATTATTTATTCTTTTTCCACCACCATGAATAACTATAGGATTAAAGCCAAGTTTTTTTAAAACAGCAACATCTTTAATAAAAATTTTAAGTAATTTTGGATCAACTAAAACACTGCCACCACACTTAATGACAATAAATTCATCATTATACTTTTCTAAATATTTTTTTACCTCTTGAACTGTTGGGCCGTCTTTAGGTAGGATGTTTTTTAACTCTTTTTCTTCTAACGATGGCATTTATGTTGTTTTGATAGTCATTTTTCTTTGAACAATATATTGCTGAATCATTGTGAAGATGTTGTTGAAGCTCCAGTATATAACAAGACCTGCAGGAAATGGCGCAAGAATTACAGTTAAAAATATAGGAAAGAACATAAATATTTTAGCCTGTATAGGGTCTGGTGGAGTAGGGTTAAGTTTTTGTTGTATGAACATTGTGATACCCATAATTATTGGCCACGCACCTATTAATAAGAAAGAGGGTGGATCCCAAGGAATTAAACCAAAAACATTAAATACAGATGTTGGGTCTCTATCACTTAAGTCGTGTATCCATCCATAAAATGGCATGTGTCTCATTTCAATGGTTACAAATAACACTTTGTATAGTGCAAAGAAAACAGGAATCTGAACTAGAATAGGCAGACATCCACTCATAGGATTAACTTTTTCTTTTTTATAAAGAGCCATCATTGCTTGTTGTAATTTCATTTTATCATCCTTATGCAACTCTTTCAGACGAGCCATTTCAGGAGCTAATAACTTCATTTTCCCCATAGACTTAAAGCTAAAATTAGCAAGAGGAAAGAAAGCCAATCTAATACAAATAGTGACAGCAATAATTGCTAAACCATAATTACCAAGTAATTTAAAGAAGTAGTCCAAAATGAAGAACAAAGGTTTTGTGATGAAATACATAAAACCCCAATCAATTGCTAGATCAAATTTATTTATATTTAAATTTTCAGCATAACCATCAATGACGCTGACTCTTTTAGCAGCAACTATAATTTGAATTTTTTCTTCAATAGAACTATTTGCTCTAACCTCAAGACCTTTCGTTGATATGTAGTTGGCTCTGAATTTATTTTTATAGTCAAAAGTTGTTTTAAATTCTTTACCTTTGGGTGGTATAACTGAAGTAACCCAAAATTTATCTGAAATAGCAACAAATCCATCTTGTGCAGTTTGCGTAAATTTTTTTTCTTGAATATCGTCATAATCTTCTTCAATCAATTGGTCATCAAGTACAGATAAAAATCCTTCATGTAAAATATAAAAGCCAGATATTTCTGGCAATTTATTTCTAATTATTTGTGCGTATGAGTAAAAGTTATAAGATTTATCTGATGAATTTATTATTTTTTCTTTTACAGTAAACAAAAATTGATCATCTAAACTTATATGTTTCTCAAATGTAATGCCTTGTGTATTGCTCCATGTTAGTTTCACAGGAATATTATTAGTCAATTTTCTATTTCCAGAAACTTTCCAGACCGTAGAAGCATCAGGTATATCTATATTTTTATTTGTACTTACAAAACCACTTTCAACTAAATAACCATCTTCAACATTTCTTGGGCTTAATAAGGTTATTTTATCACTTTTATTAAGTTCAATATTATATTCTTTGAAAGTTAAATCATCTATCACTGCACCTTTTAAAGAAATTGACCCAACAACACTTCCATTTTCAAATTGAATTCTATCATTTTCTTTTAAAGCATCTGTTCTTGAAAGTTTTGCAAAATTTTCATTTTTATCTAGGCTAGGAGTATCAGTATTATTTTCTATTTTTTTTTGTTCAGCTAAATTTTGTTTGATGGTTGCAGGATCAGGTTGAAAAAAGAGTGAGTATAAAACAATTACAGCTGCTGATAATGATATTGCTGCTATTACGTTTTTAGTGTCCATTATTTTTTTGTCTTTAATTCTTTATTTACTGGATCAAATCCTTCACCACCACCTAAAATTTTGATAGGATGGCATGAAAAAATTCTTTTAGTACTTTTCGAAATTCCTTTAATGAGTCCATATGTTTTTAAGCATTCAATTGTATACTCCGAACATGTTGGAAGGTATCTACACGAAGGAGTTAAGTAGGGGCTAATAATCATCTTATAAAATCTGATTAGGCCAATTAAAATCTTTGATATAATATTCATTACTTAATTTTTTCTATGTCTTGGAATAAAGTATCTTTTATTATCGTATATTCATTGTTTAGCATAGTTATTTTCGCAATCGCAAGGTAAGAATAACCGAAGTTTATTGATATTTTTTTTACAGCTTCGTTCATAATATTTCTTAATCTTCTTTTAATTTTATTTCTCTTTACGGCGCCACGAATTTGTTTTTTTTTAGCTACAAAGCTAATGTTCAGTTTCTTATTATCCTTATCTTTAAGAGTGCCAAAAAAGAGAGTGATATATTTATTTGAGATTTTTTTCTTCTTTAGTAAAATTTTGAAATCTTCGTTTTTAGAAAGAGCAACAATTTTGCTTTTCATTTGGTTTAGCTTATTTACCTTTTGGTTTTTTTTGAGTGGATGACACTGTAAGGTTTTTACGTCCCTTAGCACGTCTTCTTTTAATAAGTTTTTTTCCACCTTTGGTTGCCATCTTTGATCTGAAGCCATGTTTCTTAAGACGTTTTCCAACTTTGGGCTGATATGTTCTTTTCATAGGATTTATTAAAGTTTTTTTAAATTTGGCCCTTTATAGTAATTATATGTATAAATAGCAAATAGAAGATTTTACAATACAACAAATAAATTATGGAAAAATCAAAAAAAGTTAAGATAACTTTAGGTTTATTTTATCTTACAGTTGTTTCATCATTTTTATACTTTTTTTTATCAAAATTTACACTCGAAGAATTAGGCAGCTATGAATTTATAAAAAATAATAGAGATTATTTTTTTGGTTTAAAGCAAACTAATTTACCTCTTCTTTCTTTAATATTTATATTTTTTATTATTATATGGGTATTAATGGCTGGCTTCGGAAGCCCAGTAGCATTACTTGCTGGATTTATATTTGGGAAATGGTTAGGAACTATTATTTTAATATTAGGATTATCTGTTGGTGCAACAACCTTATATATATTTGCAAATTATTTTTTAAAAGAATTAATTAAAGATAAATTTTTAGATAGATTTAAAAAGTTAGAAAAAAAATTTAGAAAATCTGAGTTTATTTTTCTTTTAGTTTATAGGTTTGTAGGAGGAATACCTTTTGCTATTGCAAATGTATTGCCTTGTCTTTTTAATGTTAAAATTTTTAATTTTTTTTGGTCAACACTAATTGGAATAATACCATCAACGTTTTTATTAGTAAGTATTGGAAGTGGTCTTGAAAAAATTATTGATGAAAATTTAGAAGCTCCTAATATCTTAGATATAATATATTCACCAGAAGTTTACATCCCGATGATTTTATTTGTGGTTTTAATAACAGTTACAATTTTTACTAGAAAAATATTTTATAAAAAATAATCTGGTGCTTCGACCATTAGCCGATCTCAAAACTTATCCTCATCATGGACATGTTATATAATTTAACTATAGGGGCTAATCTGTTACTTTATTGAAGTATTTCTATAATTAATCATTTTTTCAAAAAATTGCCTTAATTTTTTTCATATAATGAATTATACCTAGCAAAGGAATTTTTATGGGCATTCATTACGATTATAAATCTACTAAAGGCAATAAGCTTATGGAGAAGCAGGCGAAGAGAGAAAAAAAGCTTGCAGAAAAAAAAGCAAAACGTGAAGCTAAAGAAGGACCAAAGACTCAGGAAGAACCAGAAAAAACTTTAGATGCATCAAAGCCTATCACTTTAGATTTTTTAACTAATCCAGATAAATAATGAGTGAAAAAGAAAAAAATGAGAAGCTGAGTCTAGCTCTAAAAAAAAATCTAAAAAAAAGAAAAATTTTTCAAAAAAAAAAAAAGAAGAAAAGTAAATAATGTCAGTTCTTTCCGATAAATCTATAAAGAAGTTAGCAGTTGAGGAGTCAATGATTTCTCCCTTTATAGATAACCAGGTGCGAGATGGTAAGATTTCTTATGGACTTAGTTCATTCGGTTATGATGCAAGAGTAGGAGATGAATTTAAAATATTTCATAATGTTAATTCTTCTATTGTAGACCCTAAAGAATTTACTTCAGATAATTTTGTTACAAAAAAAAGTTCTGAATATATAATTATTCCTCCAAATTCCTTTGCCTTAGGAACCACAATAGAGGTTTTTAAAATTCCAAGAGATATAATGTGTATTGTTGTTGGTAAAAGCACATATGCAAGAACTGGAATTATAGTTAATGTGACGCCAATTGAATCCGAATTTTTTGGAACTGTAACTCTTGAATTTTCAAATACAACTCCACTACCGGCAAAAATATATGCAAATGAAGGAGTTGCTCAATTTTTATTTCTAAAAGGAGACCAGGCTCCAGAAACTTCTTATGCTGATCGTAAAGGTAAATATATGGGTCAAACTGGAGTAACTTTACCAAAAGTATAATAATGAAAAAATTGGAAGTCTTTGGAGTGGCAAAACTCAAGGGACAAATCAAAGTTTCAGGATCTAAAAATGCGTCTCTGCCAATTTTAGCTGCTTCTTTATTGTCAGATAAAAAAATATCTTTAACAAATCTGCCTAAAGTAAAAGATATTGAAACTATGCTAGTGTTATTAAAATCTTTAGGTTCATCTGTAGAGGAAAATAAAAAGATACTAACAATTAACAATAATAAACAAACTAAAACTTTTGCAGCATATAGCTTAGTAAAAACTATGAGAGCTGGAATACTTGTTTTGGGACCATTGCTTGCAAAGTTTGGAAAAGCAAAAGTATCTTTACCAGGTGGCTGTGCCATTGGAACGAGACCAGTTGATATTCATTTAAAAGCACTATCAAAACTTGGAGTAAAATATAAAATCATCCAAGGATATGTTCATGCAAATGCTCCAAGGGGTTTAGTTGGGGCAAATATCAAGTTCCCTAAAATTTCAGTTGGCGCTACTGAAAATCTGATTATTGCATCATGTTTAGCTAGTGGAAAAACAATATTATCAAACTGTGCAATAGAACCTGAAATAAAAGATTTAGTTAACTTTTTAATTAAGATGGGATGTAATATTAAATGGGTTTCTAAAAGAACAATTAAGATTGAAGGTGTAAGTAATCTAAATGAAACAAATTATCATATAATGCCAGATAGAATAGAGGCAGGTACCTACTTAATTGCTGGTGCATTATCTGAAGGAAATTTAAGAGTCACAGGAATAGACCCCAAAATCATTGATACGGAAATCAATATACTAAAAAAAGTAGGTGCAAAAATTGTAAAAAAGAAAAATGAAATTTTAATTCAAGGTAATAAAAAAATTAAAAGTATAAACATTAAAACATCTCCCTATCCAGGATTTCCAACAGATTTACAGGCACAAATGATGGTCTTACTATGTAAAGCTAATAAGAAATCTTATATTAGAGAGGAAATATTTGAAAATAGATTTATGCATGTAGCAGAGTTAAATAGAATGGGTGCTAAAATTTCTATTGGTGGTAATAAGGCTACAATTGAAGGAAATATTAAGTTTGAAGCAGCAGAGTTAATGGCAACAGACCTTAGAGCATCTGTCTCTCTAATACTTGCAGCACTTTCATCTAAAGGTAAATCAATAATAAATAGAATATATCACCTTGACAGAGGATATGAAAACATAGAAAAAAAATTAAAAAAAGTAGGAGCTAAAATTAAAAGGGTTAATTGATGGAAAAAAAATATTTATCAAAAATTATTGCAATCGATAATGAGGGGTTACAAATGATTTCAGCTTGCTGTGCTAAAGCTGAAATTAAAGTTAGTGACATTAAATATCTTCAAAAGAACAAGGTTTTTTTATTGTCTTTGAGAAGAGATAAAATTGAGACAGAAAATAAGGGAAAAAAAGTAAATAGTATCTGCAAATTTGAGTTTGTTGATAGTGTTAAGTCTAAGAATATAGATCAAGGCAACGTTGATCAAAAACTTGAATTGATTACTATTGATTATCTTAAAAATAATAACAATTATGAGATAAGCTTAATTTTTACTAATAATGCATATATAACTTTATCGACAGAAATAATTGAAGTAACTCTAGATGATCAAAATAAAATTGATTAATGATTAAGATATTAGATAGTAAAATAAAAAACTTTGATACAATTTTAGATAGACTTTTATCTAAACGTAAAAATAAAGTTCAGCTTGATAAAGTTTCAGTTACTAAAATTATTAAAGATGTTAAAAATAATGGGGATAAAGCCATTTTAAAATATGAAAAAAGATTTAATAAAAATACCATTATCATCCCCAATTCTGAACAAATAATTAAAACTATAAAAAGCCTTGAGCCAAAGGTTAAAAAAGCTATCGACCTTGCTTACAATAGGATTTATAAATTTCATTCTTTGCAAAAATTTAAAAATATTTCTTACACTGATAAACTGCAAAATAAACTAGAATATAAATATATTCCAATTGAGTCAGTTGCAATTTATGTTCCAGGTTCAACAGCCTCATATCCATCAAGTGTTTTGATGAATGCAATCCCTGCTCTAGTTGCTGGTGTTAAAAGAATAGTTATGATTAATCCAGGTCAAAAAGGTAAACAAAATCCAGCAGTGTTATATGCTGCAAAAAAATGTAAGATAAAAGAAATATATTCAATAGGTGGTCCATCAGCGATTGCAGCAGTTGCCTATGGTACTAAAAAAATTAAAAAAGTTGATAAAATTGTGGGCCCCGGAAATTCTTTTGTGGCAGCTGCAAAAAAAGAGGTGTTTGGTGATGTTGGAATTGAAGGAATGATTGCTGGACCTTCTGAAGTGACAATTGTATGTGATAAATTCTCAAATCCAGAATGGATTGCAAGTGACCTTATAGGACAAGCAGAACATGATAAACTTGCTCAATGTATTTTAATCTCAAAAAACAAATCATTAATCATTAGAGTTAATGAAGAAATAAATAAACAGTTGATAGATTTACCAAGAACGATAATTGCAAAAAATAGTTTGATTAATAATGGAATTTTAATTCACATGCCCTCAGATCAAAAAATTATTGATACAGTTAATAAAATTGCACCAGAACATTTAGAACTTAATATTAAAAATTATAAAGATGTAGTTGGAAAAATAAAAAATTCTGGTTCTGTCTGCCTAGGTAAGTATGCAATTATGGCTATGACAGATTATAATGCTGGTTCTAATCATGTATTGCCCACTAATTCCTCAGCAAGATATTCAAGTGGTGTTAGTGTTAATGAATTTTACAAAAGAATTTCATATATAAAATTGTCAAAAAAAGGGATTGAAACCCTTGGTCCATCAGTTATAACACTTGCAAACTACGAAGGTTTAGTGGGACACGCTAAGTCAGTAGAAAAAAGAATTAGGAGAAAGTAAATTTGTCAAAACAAGAAATGCTGAGCTTTTCTGGCGTGGTGGAAGATCTTCTTCCAAATGCAATGTTCAGAGTTAAGTTAGAAAATGGTCATACAGTTACAGCTCATGCTGCAGGCAAATTACGTAAAAACAGAATTAGAGTACTCCAAGGTGATAAGGTTCAAGTCGAAATGACACCTTACGATTTAACCAAAGGTCGTATCACTTTTAGAGGTTAATATGGGGCCCTGTAGCTCAGTTGGTAG
>Ga0209425_10001031_pt1 | contig 32832 bp, 34 predicted proteins | sample COG_05_FD_184749 | JGI IMG/M metagenome (GOLD analysis project Ga0209425, IMG submission 184749) | Pelagic Microbial community sample from North Sea - COGITO 998_met_05 (SPAdes) (version 2) | ecosystem: Environmental > Aquatic > Marine > Neritic zone/Coastal water | place: Helgoland, sampling...
TATTTAATATTTCTTTTCCGTCATCAATGACTTTAATATTAAGATTGGAATGATTATTTTTTAAATAATTAATAATTTGCTCTTTTAAATAAAAAGTATTTAGTAAAATATTTTCAATACCTAGTTTTTTAATTAGATTAATGCATTGATCTAAAACAGAAACATTATCAATTTTTATTAATGGTTTTGGAATATCGAGTGTAATTGGATTTAATCTTTTTCCATATCCTGCACATAAAATTAAAGCTGTATTTATTTTCATATTTTTATTTTATTTGGAAAATTAGATTTTAAAATTTCTTTTAATTTTTGAAAAATCTTATCTTGATTAATTCTTAAATTAATTAATTGCCAAGCATATGGAATTAATTTTAAATAATTATTTTTTTTGTCTCTAACTGATAGTCTTGTAAATATGCCTATAATTTTAAGATTTCTAAGTACAGACAAAATAACAAAATCATTTTTAAGTTTCTCTCTATCTATTTGAGGGTTTAATTTTAAATAATAATCAATCATTCGATTTTTTTGATTAAGCGATGTTTTAAATCTTACATCATCCACTAATGAAGCAAGATCATAAGCAATATTACCAATCAATGCATCTTGCGTATCGATTAATCCAAATTCATTTTTATTATACATCATATTAGATACATGAAAATCTCTATGAACAAAGGTGTCATTTTTCAACTTTAATGACTCTATCAGTAGCTTAATTTGTTTTTTTAAATTTAAATTTGTAATTAATAAATTTTTTTTATTCAATACTTTTGGAGTATACCAATTGCAAAATAATGATGCTTCTTTTAATAAAATTTTTTTAGAATATTTTTCTAAATGATAATCTTGATTTTTAAACGTCTTAACTTTTATATCTTTTATTTTTTGAATTTTATTTAAAAGTTGAATTGACCTTTTAAAAATAATTTGTTTATTTATTTCTTTATTTTTTAAAATTTGAAAAACAGTTTTTTCTCCAAGATCTTCTATTTCTATAAGTCCTTTAGAATATTTTTCAAAAAAAAGTTTTGGTGCAACTATATTATTTTTTAATAAAATCTTATTTATCCCATCATAAATTAGTAAATTTTTTCTTTTTTCTTTTTTAGTAAAAACAATTATAGAAGATTTATTATTTTTAGTTTTTCTAAAAAAAGTTCTAAATGATGCGTCACCCTTTATCTTTTTTGTATTTTTTAAATCAATCATTTCATTTGATATTCAAACCTTTGATTTCTAATGATCTTTTGTTTAAATCTTCTTCATAGTTAAAAAACAATTCTATATATTCATTAGATTTATTATCTATCATTTGTGGCCACTCAATTAGTGAAATTGAATTAAAATTATCTTCAAAAATATTTAAATTTATTATTTCTTCTTTCAATTTGATCCTAAAAAGATCATAATGTTTAATTGTTAAGTCCCCTATCTGATATTCGTTTAGAATATTGAATGTGGGACTGGTTACCTCAGTGATATTAATTTTTTTATCTTTTTGTAATTTATTGATTAAATATCTAACGAATGTTGTTTTTCCAACTCCTATTTCACCGTACAAAAAGATGATTTGATTTTTTTTTAACTGAGCTGAAATTTTTTCAGCTATATCTTTAGTAAGTCTTTCAGTGGAAATATCAATTCTACCACTATTAGTAGCGATAGGCATCTGGCTTAAATGGACCTTCTACACCAACACTAATGTAATCTGCTTGTTCTTTAGATAATTTAGTTAATTTAGCACCTACTTTTTTAAGATGCAATGTTGCAACTTTTTCATCCAAATGTTTTGGAAGGACATAGACTTTATTTTCATAATTTTTATGATTATTCCAAAGTTCTATTTGAGCTATAACTTGATTAGTAAAAGAAGCACTCATTACAAAACTTGGATGACCTGTTGCACATCCTAAATTTACCAGTCTTCCCTCAGCTAAAAGAATAATTCTTTTTCCACTTGGAAGTTCTATTTCGTGAACTTGTGGCTTTATCTCTGTCCATTTATAATTTCTTAGAGCTTCAACTTGAATTTCATTATCAAAATGACCAATATTACATAAGATTGCTCTATCTTTCATATCTCTCATATGATCTGCTGTAACAATATCTTTATTACCGGTAGCAGTTACTACTATATCGGCTCTACTGATAGCTTCTTCCATTAAAACTACCTCATAACCTTCCATCGCAGCTTGTAATGCACATATTGGATCTGCCTCTGTTACTAGAACTCTTGCCCCACTTTGTCTTAAAGATGCTGCACTACCTTTTCCAACATCACCAAACCCAGCAACGATTGCTATCTTTCCTGACATCATAACATCTGTTGCTCTTCTTATTCCATCAACCAAACTTTCTCTACAACCATACAAGTTATCAAATTTTGATTTAGTAACTGAATCATTAACGTTTATAGCAGGCACCATTAGAGATTTATCTTTTTCCATCTTATTCAATGCCTTAATTCCAGTGGTTGTCTCTTCTGAAACACCTCTTACTTCTTTTAATAATTCTTTATATTCTTTATGCATGATGGCAGTAAGATCTCCTCCATCATCTAATAACATATTAGGTTTCCAATCAGGCTTTCCAACAATAGTTTGTTTAATACACCATAAATATTCTTCTTCTGTTTCACCCTTCCATGCATAAACAGGTATTCCAACTTTCGCTATCGCTGCCGCTGCATGATCTTGTGTTGAAAATATATTACATGATGACCATCTGACATCAGCACCTAGGTCTGTTAGGGTTTCAATTAATACAGCTGTTTGAATAGTCATATGTAGACAGCCAATTATCTTGGCTCCTTTTAAAGGTTTTTTTCCAGCATATTCTTCCCTTAATGCCATTAAGCCAGGCATTTCACTCTCAGCTATTGAAATTTCTTTTCTACCAAAATCGGCTAATGATAAATCTTTTACTTTAAAATCTTCCATGGCAGGCTTTCTAACAACAAAGTGTTAATTAATCAATAAAAGTTTAAAACTCAGAAAAACTAATTTCAATTATAGCACCTTTATTATCCAATCTATTACTAGCTTTAATTTTTCCATCATGAACATCTATCAAATTTTTAACAATATTTAAGCCTAGTCCTGAATGTTCACCAAATTTATTGGGTCGGTTACTATAAAATCTATTAAAAATTTTACTCATATCTTTTTCTTTAAAACCTTCACCTTCATCAATAATTTGAATAGTAATTTTTTTCTCTTGATTTTTAAAAATTTTTACTAAAATTTTTTGGTTATCTTGACTAAAAGATATTGAATTATCAAGTAAATTTGCAATTATCTGTTCAATTCTATTTTCTATTCCATTAATGAAGTAATTTTTATTTTTATCATTTACAAAAGAAATTTGGATGTTTCTTTTAATGTTATAAATATTATTATAATCATCAACAACAGACTGAATAATTGGCTCAATATCAATCTTTTTCATTTTTTCTTTACTCAAAGCAACTTCATCTTTAAGCATTTGAGAATAATCTGTGATTAGTCTTTCAATTCTTAAAACATCATGACTTAATATATCAACTAACTTATCTCTTTGATTGGAATCAGTCGTATCTTTTAAAATCTCTGAGGCTCCTTTAAGAGAAGCCAATGGATTTCTAATTTCATGAACAAGATCAGTTGAAAAATTTTCTGCATGAGTAATACGCTTTTGTAATTCATTTGTCATATCATCTAATGAATTGGATAATAAACCTAACTCATCATTTCTATTTTTTAAATTTTCAATACTAGTTTTTTCTCTACTTTTTTCTTTAATTTTTTTTGTGTAACTAACTAAATTTTGTATAGGTTTTAAAAAATACCTATTTAAAACAAATGAAAAAATTAATATTACCAGCCCAACTGCAATTGCAGTTCTTAGTATAAAAGTTTCTCTTTCATTAATTGCTGCTTTTATATCATTCGCATTTTCTGTAATTACAATAAATCCTACATTTGATCCATCTCTCATTACATTTTTAATAGTTGTTAACTTAAATTGATTAAAATTATCCTGAGTAAAAGTAAATGGCTTTCCAAAATCTTTTGAGTTTAAATAAATTAGTAAAATATCCTTGAAAGATACAGGTTCTTTTTCATCAATATTTATATTTTTTTTTTCAATTGTTTCCTTATTTTTTTGTTCATTTAATACTTCAAGTTCAATAACATTTAATCTTGATGAAAAAGATCTTGGATCAAGATCTAAAGTATCAGTATCGCCCACTAAATTTAAATCATTATCAAAAAATATTACTCTATCTAAATTTTGAAATATAAATCGCGTAGAAAATAAAAATTTTCTTACATCTTCTTCATTAAATTCAACATTTAATCTTAAAATATTGTCAATTGTATTATTAATAATATTAATATGATTTGCTGATTTTTTTTTAATTAAATTTGGCTGTACTTCCTTTAAGTATAGGGCTGTAAATAAACCAATAATGGTAAAAAAAATAAAATTTATAAATAAAAATTTTTTTAATATTGATAGATTTTTTAAAAATTTACTTAACATCAACTAACATTCCATCTATATCCACTACCGTATCTAGTTTCAATAGCTGAAAAATCAGGATCAACTTTTTTAAATTTTTTTCTAATTCTTTTTACATGACTATCAATCGTTCGATCTTCAATATCTGTATCTTCCCTATATGCTATATCCATTAATTGAGCTCTCTCTTTTATTATTCCTGGCCTTTTAGCTAACTCTTTTACAATCAAAAATTCTGTTGTGGTTAATTTGTCAGGTAGTTGCTTTCCATTCCATTCGCATTCTAGTTGAGATGGATCTAATTTTAGTTTTCCATGAGATATAATACTTTTATTCTCTTCAATAATATTATTTGAATCTTTTTTTCTTAATTGAACTCTAATTCTCTCAATTAATACTTTTATTGAAAAACCTCCTGATTTTTTTACAAAATCATCTGCTCCAAGTTTTAAGCCAAGCAATTCGTCAATTTCATCATCTTTTGAAGTTAAAAAAATTACAGGCAAAGAAGTTTTTTTTCTAAGTTTTTTTAGCAATTCTTCTCCATCCATTTTGGGCATCTTTATATCTATTACTGCTAAGTCAGGTGGAGTTCTACTTAAACCAATAAGAGCACTCTCACCATCAATGTAGGTTTGAACTTTAAATCCTTCTTTCTCAAGAGCTATACTTAAACTAGTAAGTATATTTCTATCGTCATCTACTAAAGCAATTGTTTGTTTGTTCATCATTCAATATAAAAATACTAAAATGTTCTAAATTGGGCAATATAATTAAAACTAATGAAGTGCACCCCAATTATCACCGATATTTATGTCCACAGTTAAAGGAGTTGAGAATGAATGATGCTCACTTTCACTAACACTGGTCATCTCTTTTTTAATTATTTTTGTCATCTCAGTTACTTCATCTTTAGGAACCTCAAATATTAGCTCGTCATGAATTTGTAGTAACATTTTTGATTTTAATTTTTTATTTTCACTTAAGTTTTTTTGAAGTCTAATCATTGCAAGTCGCATTATTTCTGATGCAGAACCTTGTATTGGTGCATTAATAGCCGCTCTTTCTTGAAAATTTCTTACATTAAAGTTCTTATCATTTATTGCATTAAAATGAGATCTTCTTCCAAAAATATTATTAACATAACCAGATTTTCTACAAAATTTAATTGTGTCATCCATATAAATTTTAATCTCAGGAAATTTTGCAAAATAAGCATTTAAAAACTCTTCTGCCTCATAATTAGATACATTAATTTGTTTTGCCAAACCATATTGTGAAATTCCATAGATAATCCCAAAGTTAATTGCTTTAGCTTTTCTTCTTTGATCTTGGTCAACTTTTTTAATTTCTATATTAAATATTTGGCTTGCTGTTAAAGAATGAATATCTTCATTATTTTTAAATGCCTTTTTTAATTCTTTAACCCCAGCTAAGTCAGCTAAAATTCTCATTTCTATTTGATTATAATCAGCAGATATTAATGTATGATTTTTTTCAGCTATAAATGCTTTTCGAATATCTTTACCATCTTCAGATTTAATAGGTATATTTTGTAAATTTGGATCACTTGATGCCAGTCTTCCTGTGGTGGTTGCTGCTAGTAAAAAAGAGGTATGCACTCTTTTTGTTGTGGGATTTACATGCTCTGGTAGCGCATCAGAATAAGTATTTTTTAATTTAGATACTTGTCTCCAGTCTAAAACTAGTTGAGGAAATTTATGACCTTTAAAAGCTAAGTCCTCTAAAACGCTTGCATTGGTTGCAAATCCACCTTTTCTAGTTTTTTTCAAACCTGCAATTTTTAAGTCATTATATATGATGTCTCCAAGTTGTTTTGGTGAGCCTATATTAAATTCTTTTTGAGCTATTTTAAAAATTTCTTTCTCAAGCTTTTCAATTTTTTTTTCAAATTTTAATGATAAAGATTTTAAAAAATTACTATCAATTTTTATTCCTTTCATTTCCATAAAGGCTAAAATTTCAATCATGGGTTTTTCAAAAATTTCATAAATATTAATCATTTTTTCTGATTTTAAATTTTTAATGAATTTTTTATATAATCTAAAAGTGATGTCAGCATCTTCTGCAGCATAATCTTTTGCTTTATCAAGTTCTACATCGCTAAAATTAATTTCTTTTTTTCCAGAGCCCACTAATTCTTTAAATGTAGTAGTTTTATGTCCAAGATGAAGTTCGGATAGAGTATCCATATTATGTCTATTTTTTCCTGCATCCAACACATAAGACATAAGCATTGTATCTTCCATTGGAGAAATTGAAATTCCTTCTCTATATAAAATAATAAAATCAAATTTTATATTCTGACCAATTTTTTTTATGCTTGGGTCTTCTAATAAAGGTTTTAATTTACTTAATACACTTTTTTTATCTAAGTTTTTTTTAGATTTATGACCAACTGGAATATAACAAGCTTTACCAACTTTTGAACTAAGAGATATTCCAACTAAACTAGCCTGATGAGGGTCAACAGAGGTTGTCTCTGTATCAATGGCAAGCTCACCAACTTCTTCTGCTTCCTTAATCCAATCATCTAATTCATCTATTTCACTAATTAAAGAATAATTTTTTTTAGTAATTTCTTTTTGTTTATCCTGAACTTCAGTTTTTGAGCTTAAAAAATTAGGTTCACCATAAACAGAAATGGCTGAGCTAAGCAATCTATTAAATTCCATTTCTCTTAAAAATTTATAAAGTTTATCTTTATCAATTTCTTTTAATCTAAAATCTTCTAATTTTTGATTTACTGGTGCATCATGCATTAAAGTTACCAGCTGTTTACTAATCAAAGCTTTATCTTTATTTTCAATAAGAGTTTCTCTTCTTTTGTTTTGTTTTATTTCATCAGCTGACTTTAAAAGTTTTTCTAGTGTTCCATATTTATTAATTAGTTCTGCTGCTGTCTTAACTCCAATGCCTGGCACCCCAGGAACATTGTCACTACTATCCCCTGCTAAAGCCTGAACATCTATAACTTTACTTGCATCTACTCCAAATTTATTAAAAATATCTTCTTCTAGTATAAATTTATTTTTCATTGGATCAAAAATACGAACGTTTTTTTTATATAATTGCATTAAATCTTTATCTGATGAAACAATAGTGACTTTTGCACCAATGGTTAAAATTTCATCTACATATGTTGCTATTAAATCATCTGCTTCGTAATTCATTAGTTCTACCGAAGGCAAATTAAACGCTAAAACTGACTTTCTAATATATTCAAATTGAGGTGCTAGATCATCTGGTGCCTCTGACCGATTGGCTTTATAATCACTATAAATATCATTTCTAAAAGTTTTTCTAGCTGAGTCAAAAATTACTGCAAAATGAGTAGGTTTTTGTAAATTTTGATTAGATTTAGAGTCTTCTAATAATTTAAATAACATACTACAGAATCCACTTACAGCTCCAGTTGGAAGGCCATCACTTTTTCTAGTTAAAGGAGGTAAGGCATAATAGGCTCTGAAAATATATCCTGAACCATCTATTAAATAAAAATGATCAGTTTTTTTTATATTAGTCATGAAATAATTTAAATATTATCTAGGTATTAACATCTATACTTCTTAAAATATACCATACTTAATTCAATTAATATAAAACTAGATTATCATAAAAAATAGGAGTATTATTAGTTATGGAGCTGATAAAGCAAAATTCACAAACAAAAATATTTAAAAATTTAGCTTTAATTTTTATTGGAACAATTGCATTAACAATTTCAGCAAAAATAAAAATTCCTTTCTATCCAGTACCAATGACTATGCAAACATTTATGGTAATGTTTATTGGTATAGCATTTGGATATAAATTAGGTTTAGCAACTATATCTCTTTATTTATTAGAGGGAATTGCAGGTTTACCTGTATTCTCTAACTCACCTGAAAAAGGAATTGGTCTTGCATATTTTATAGGGCCAACAATGGGTTATCTAATTGGATTTTTAACTGCATGCTATTTTTCTTCAAAAATAGATTTAAATGATAGTTTTTTAAAAATATTAACTAAACTAATTCTATCAGTATCAACTATCTATGTGCTTGGTATATTGTGGCTTGGAACTCTTATTGGTTGGGATAAACCAATTATTCAACTTGGAGTAACTCCTTTTCTATTAGCAGAAAGTTTTAAAATTATTTTATTAACAATAATCTCAAAAAAAATAATTAAATTTAGAAAATTTATCTAGGTGATCTTTTAGATAGAATTCTTTGAAGAGTTCTTCTATGCATTTTAAGTCTTCTGGCTGTTTCTGAGACATTCCTATTACACAACTCAAAAACTCTGTGAATATGTTCCCATTTAACTCGATCAGCTGACATTGGATTTTCAGGTGGTGCTGCTTTTTTTGAAGGATCAGCTAGAAGTGCTTTTTCTACATCGTCGGCATCAGCAGGCTTAGCTAAATAATCTATTGCTCCTTCTTTTATAGCCGCAACTGCAGTTGGAATGTTGCCATATCCGGTTAACATAATAATTCGACTAGTTGAATTAGAAGATTGTATTTCTTTTACAACCTCTAGTCCGTTCCCATCCCCAAGTCTTAAGTCGACAACTGCGAATCCAGGGCTTTTAGATTTAACTGATTCGATTCCTTTTTGTACACCCTCAGCTTGAAAAACCTCAAAACCTTTTTTCTCCATTGCTCTTGCAAGTCTTTCTCTAAATGGATTATCATCATCCACAATCAGTAATGATTTATTATCAAAATCATTGATATTTTTAAGTGTAGCTTGTTCTTTCATAACTTTAATATGGTCATGAATTTAAATTATTCAACCGTTATTATTTGCTTTACATTGGTATTCTATTGGCTTAATTGCATGAAAAATTGAAAGTTTTTTACAAGTTTTAAAAAATTTTTTTTATTAAATTTTTTTTGGAGGCATTATTAGTGCAAAAATTTAAATCAGTTGAAGAACTAATTAATCAACTGAAACCTGAACAACCAGTTTACTGTATTAGAAGAAATTCTATTCAAACAGCTGTACATCATTTCAAAAAACACTTTCCTGGTAACATTTTATACGCTGTAAAAACAAATTCTCACCCAGATGTAATTGAGACAATAATCAAAAGTGGTATTGATCAATTTGATGTAGCATCAATAAACGAAATAAAACTAGTTAAACAATTTAGCTCTACTGTTAAATGCAGCTATATGCACACTGTAAAAAGTAGAGAAAGTATCGCTGAAGCATATTTTAAATATGGAGTTAAAACATTTTCACTAGATACAAAAGATGAACTAATCAAAATAATTCAATCAACAAATAATGCTAATGATCTAGAATTATTTGTTAGATTAGCTGTGTCAAATGAACATGCGGAAATAGATTTATCAAAAAAATTTGGTGCACAAACTTCTGAAGCTTTAGGATTATTAAGATTAGCAAAGCAGTATGCAAATAAAGTTGGGTTAAGTTTTCATGTTGGCTCACAATGTATGCATCCTATTTCTTATGCTAAAGGTATAAATGAAATTGGAAATATAATTAAAAAAACAAAAATTATACCAGATTACATAAATGTTGGTGGGGGTTTTCCTGCAATTTATCCAGATTTGGTACCACAAGCTTTAGAAAATTATTTTTCTGAAATTAAAAATGGATTAGAAAATTTAAAACTAGAAAAAATGCCTGAAGTAATTTGTGAACCTGGAAGAGCTTTAGTTGCTGAAAGTGGTTCTACAATAGTTAGGGTTAATTTAAGAAAAAAACAAAAGCTTTATATAAATGATGGAACTTATGGAACTTTATTTGATGCAGGTGTACCAAATATTGTTTATCCATCAAGGATGATTAAAGATAGTTCAAATAAAATAATTTCAAAAAAGTTAACTGCATTTGATTTTTATGGACCTACTTGTGATAGTATGGATTATATGAAAGGTCCTTTTTTACTTCCAAATAATATCAAAGAAAATGACTACATTGAATTAGGTCAATTAGGAGCATATGGATTGACTTTTAGAACTCAATTCAATGGTTTTTACTCCAATGAAATTTTTGAAGTAGAAGATCAACCTATTATGACCATGTATGACAAAGACATTAATAAAGCAATTTTAGTCGCTTAATGTCTGATAATAAAAATTTAGGTCATAATAGTAAAAAAGATTTTCTCAAAAATCCAGTAGAACATATTGATATAACATCATTTGACTCGAGAAAGATTATTTCAGCGATGGAAAAAATGTCTTTCGTCTCTAGAGAAACTGCTAATGCTGCAAATATTTATAATGAGATGTTAAAAGATAAAGAATGTACAATTTTTTTAACTCTAGCAGGCTCAACTTCAGCTGCAGGCTGTATGAATATTTATAAAGATTTAGTTAAATACAATATGGTAGATGCAATAGTTGCAACTGGAGCTTCAATAGTAGACATGGATTTTTTTGAAGCCTTAGGTTTTAAACATTATCAAGGCTCACAATTCCAAGATGATACAGAACTTAGAAAAAATTATATTGATAGAATTTATGACACTTATATCGATGAAGATGAATTACAAATGTGTGATAAAAAAATTTGTGAAATTGCAGATACATTAGAACCTAGAAGCTATACCTCAAGAGAGTTTATTTGGGAAATGGGCAAATATTTAAAAGAACATTCTAAAAAGAAAGACTCTTTAATTGAAACAGCTTATGATAACAATGTTCCAATTTTTTGTCCTGCTTTCACGGACTCAAGTGCTGGATTTGGATTGGTTATACATCAAGAAAAAAATCCTAAAAATCATATGACTATAGATTCAATTAGAGAATTTAGAGAACTTACAGAAATCAAAATGCAGTCAAAAGGTTCTGGTCTATTTATGATAGGTGGTGGTGTTCCAAAAAATTTTATTCAAGATACAGTAATATGTGCAGAGCTTCTTGGTAAAGATGTAGATATGCATAAATATGCAGTACAAATCACTGTGGCCGATTCTAGAGATGGAGCATGTAGTAGTTCAACTTTAAAGGAAGCTAGCTCATGGGGAAAAGTAGATGTCACTAAAGAACAAATGGTTTTTGCTGAGGCTACAAGTGTTTTACCTTTAATCGCTAGTGATGCCTTTCACAGAGGTGAGTGGAAAAATAGATCTAGAAAAAACTTTGCTAAAATCTTTGGGTAAAAATTGAATTATCTTTCAAATAAAAATGGATTTTTGGGAATTGATAATGAAGTCAATTTCAAAGAAAAAGTTGTTGTAGTACCTTTTGGCTTAGAAAAAACAGTAAGTTATGGTGGTGGTACTAGAAATGGTCCTAAAGAAATTATTAAAGCATCACATCAAGTTGAACTTTATGATGAAGAATTGAATTGTGAGCCTTATAAAAAAATTGGTATCAAAACTTTAAAACCTTTTAAAATTGATAAAAATATTACAAAAGCACTTAAAAAAATGTCTAAAATAAATGAAGAAATCCTAAATAAAAAACTTTTTCCTTTAACATTTGGTGGAGAGCATTCAATAACACCAGGATGTATTAAGCCATTTGTAAATAGGTATAAAGATTTATGTTTATTGCATTTTGATGCACACGCAGATTTAAGAGAAAGTTACAATGGGGAAAAATTTTCTCACGCTTCAGCAATTAAAAGATGTCTTGATTTTCCAAATGTTTCTGTGATTTCATTTGGAATCAGAAACATTTCAGAAAGTGAAATTCCCTTTTTAAAGAAAAACACCTCTAGAATAAAAATATTTTGGGCAAAAGATAAAGCTAAATGGGATCTAAAAAAGTTCAAAAATATGATCAAGAATAAAACTGTTTATCTTACTTTTGATGTAGATGGTTTAGACTCAAGCATTATGCCTGCAACTGGAACTCCTGAACCTGGAGGTCTACTTTGGGATGAAACATTAAATATAATTAGAATTGCAGCAAAAAACTCTAAAATAGTAGGGGCTGATATTAATGAATTATCTCCAATAAAAGGTTTTAATTCTTATAATTTTTTAGTCGCTAAACTTGCTTATAAAATTTTATCTTATAAATTTTTATATTAAGCTTTAACCGGTTTAAAAAGATTTAATAAAATTCTAAAAGGTATCAACATCACTAAAGCAACAATAAATTTTACTGCTAAATCACCCAGAGATAGAGTAACCCAAGGCACACCTGTTCCATAAAATGCAATTGAAAAGAAAATAAACGTATCAACTACCGAGCCTATTAAGGATGATGTTAATGGAGCAATAAACCACTTTTTTTTTCTTAGTTGATCAAAAATTTGAACATCTAACAATTGAGCAGTTATAAAAGCTATACCAGAACCAACGGCAATTCTTATAGATATTAAGTCTCCAAAGTTTGTTGAAAAAATAAGTGTAAATAAAATTCCTATTGTAAAACCTAAATAAACAATTTTTTTTGCTATAATTTTACCAAATGACCTATTGGCTAAATCAGTAATTAAAAATGCTATTGGGTAACTAAACGCACCATAAGTTAGTATTTCATTTAATCCATAATGATTAACTGGAAACTGTACTAGATAGTTTGAGGCTAAGACAACCACACCCATCATAAATGACAGGGTGATTAATAATTTATTCATTATGCTGATTTTGTAGAAACTACTTTTTTAAATGGAGATATAATTAATATACTTTTTTTTAATTTCTTTAATCTTGGAGATAGATTTTTATTTTTTACTGTTTTTAAAAATTCATCAAAACTACCTTTTTTATCTACTGATCTTACACCAGCATTACTTACTTTTAGCTTTAAACTTCTTTTTAAAAGTTCACTTGTAAATTTTACTTTTTTTAAATTTGGAAGAAATCGTCTTTTAGTCTTGTTATTAGCATGACTGACATTATGACCCTTCATGGGTATTTTTCCGGTTAATTCACATTTTTTAGACATAATAATAGTGCCTATATAAGGTGAGATATTGATTGCGTCAAGTTTAATAGAATTATGATGGCCTGCTATTTCCAACAATTTCTTTGAAATTCTTAACCCCATCTTTAATTAACAAATCTTTCAGGTCCTTTTTTATAATACTTACTATATTTGGTCCTTGAAAAACCATTCCCGTATAGAGTTGAAGATAATCAGCACCAGCTAATAGTTTTTCATATGCACTTTTGCCAGAGTCAATGCCACCTACACCAATAATTTTAATGTTACCTTTAAATAAATTATAGAATTTGTTGATAACTAAATTGGATTTCTTTTCAATAGGTTTTCCTGAGAGACCACCCTTTTGATGTTTTTGAATATCTATTAAATTTTCTCTTGTAGAGTCTGAAGTATTAGAAATTATAGCAGCATCAATTTTATTTTCTAAAAGAATTTCAGCAATTTCATTTATCTGATGATCAATTACATCAGGTGAAATTTTTACCGCTATTGGAATTTTTGATTTTAGTTTTTGTTTTTCTAAACTTATAGATTTAAGTAAATCATTTAACTTTGTTTGATCATGTAAATTTCTTAAATTTTCCGTATTAGGAGATGAGATATTAATTGTTATATAGTCTGCAAATTCATGAAAGGTTTTTAACCCAATCAAATAATCATTAACTCGATCCTTGGTATCTTTGTTAGGACCAATATTTATGCCAAGAAGTCCTTGTTTAGGATTATTTTTGATTCTATCTAAAACGTTTTCTGCACCCTTATTATTAAATCCAAGTCTATTGATCAATGCTTTGTCATCAACAAGTCTAAATACTCTTGGTTTAGGGTTACCATATTGTTCTAAAGGAGTGATTGTTCCAACTTCAACAAAGCCAAAACCAAGTTTAAATAGAGGGTTATATACTTCAGCATTTTTATCAAATCCTGCTGCTATCCCAATAGGATTTTCAATTTCGCTACCAAAAAGTTCTGCTTTAAAAATTGGATCATTCTTATCAGCGTCAAAAATATTATTTACTAGATTTAGTTTAAGAGACTTAATCGCAAGATTATGAGCTGTTTCAGGATCAAATTTAAAAATTAGCGATCTAAGTTTTGAAAACATTATTTAATTTTACTTAAAATTAATTCCTTTGTTTCGTTCAGTCCAAAGAAGCTGATAAAAAATCCCATTCTTGGTCCATTTTCATCTCCAAAGACAACTTCATATATTAGTTTAAACCAATCTCTTAAATTTTCAGCATAACCATTTTCTTTGCCTGTTGAGTATATTAGTGTTTGAATTTCCTCAGGACTCATCTTTTCACTACATGTTTCTAAAGTTTTAACCAATGCACTTAATGCTATTTTTTCTGCATCATTTGGAATTTTATATTTTTTTTGAGATTTAATAACATCATTAAAATATTTAATAGCATAACCAACTAAAGCATCAAATATCGGAGAATTTTTTTCTGAGATATTAGGGTTATATTTTTTAACAAATTTCCATAGCAAGTCTTTGCTATCTGCATTACTAGTTTCAACAAGATTCAATAACATTGAAAAAGTCATAATCGAATCTTCTTTAGGAATTTTTCCATTATGAACATGCCAAACCGGATTCATTAGCAATTGAAGCTCATCTTGTTTTTTTGCTTTTTCAATACAGTCTAAATACTCATCTACTGCTTTTGGTACAATTTCTTTATAAAGTTTCTTTGCTCTTTTGGGATTTTGATACATATAAAGTGATAGACTTTCAGGAGAAGCATAAGTTAACCATTGATCTATAGTTATGCCATTTCCTTTTGATTTAGATATCTTCTCACCTTTTTCATCTAAAAAAAGTTCATAAGCAAATCCAGATGGATTTTTTTTTCCAATTAAATTAATTATCTTTGAAGATAAAATTGCACTTTCTATTAAGTCTTTTCCATACATTTCGAAATCAACATCAAGCGCATACCATCTCATTGCCCAATCTACTTTCCATTGTAATTTACAATTGCCATCTAAAATACTTGCTTCTAATTTTTTTCCCTTATTATCAAAAACAACTATTGAATTATCTTTATTGATTTCTAGTACAGGGATTTCTAAAACATGTCCTGTTTCTGGGCATATCGGTAAAAAAGGACTATAGGTTTTTTGTCTTTCTTTGCCAAGAGTTGGTAAAATAATATTCATAACTCCATCGTAGTTCTCTAAAATAATTTGAAGTGTTGGATTAAAGTAGCCACTTTTATAGAGTGAGGTTGAGCTTTTAAAATTATATTTAAAATTAAAACTATCTAAAAAATTTTTTAACATCTCGTTATTATGTTCGCCAAAACTATTAAATTTATTAAAAGGATCGGGGACTTGAGTTAGTGGTTTGTGTAAGTTGGCTGTTAATAAATCTTGATTAGGGACATTGTCAGGTACTTTCCTTAATCCATCCATATCATCTGAGAACGTAATTATTTCTGTTGGAAGATCAGTCAATTGATTTAATGCATTTACCATCATTGAAGTTCTCGCAACTTCACCAAATGTTCCAATATGTGGTAAACCACTTGGTCCATAGCCGGTCTGTAAAGTTATTTTACCTTTTTTTTCTATAAATGACTTTCTTTCTCGAAGCATTTTTTTTGCTTCTACGAAAGGCCATGCACTTGTTTTATCTAAATTTTCTTTTTTAATCATGAATAACTTATAAAAAATCTTAAATTAACGATTTTACTAATTCTTATAGAGTTGAAATTTATTTACCATAAAATAATGTTCTTTCAAAATGTCTAATTATAAAACTGTTTTTTTTACACTGGGTATTTTGCAAATAATTTTGGGAGCTTCTATGTTTCTTCCAATAATCATACAGCTAATTTATTCAGAAATAGATTCGTCTTTTTTTGGAGCATCAATAATCACAATTGTTTTTGGAACTTTATTTTTTTTATCTAACTTAGATCATGATAAAAAATTAAATTTACAACAAGCTTTTTTATTAACAGCTTTATCTTGGTTAAGTATTGCAATTTTTGGGTCTTTGCCTTTTATTTTTTCTAATCTAAATTTATCATTTACAGATTCTTTTTTTGAAAGCATGTCTGGAATTACTACTACTGGCTCAACGATACTTTCTAATTTAGAGATAACGCCTAAAAGTATACTACTCTGGCGCGCAATACTTCAATGGCTAGGGGGTATTGGTATAATTGTAATGGCTATCACACTGATGCCGATAATGAATGTAGGAGGTATGCAATTATTTAAAATATCTAGTAATGACTCTTCTGAAAAAATTCTTCCAAAATCTAAAGAGATTGCTCTTAGACTAATTTATATTTATTCATCACTTACAATCTTGTGTGCATTTACATATTGGATTTTTGGCATGAGTATTTTTGATAGCTTAACCCATTCCATGACAACAATAGCAACTGGGGGATTTTCTAATTATAACGAGTCCATTGGTTATTTTAATAGTATTCCAATTGAAATTGCTTCAATGCTATTTATAATCTTAGGAAGCCTACCCTTTATTGTCTACATAAAATTTATAAATGGTAATAAAAGAATTTTTACCTCAGATATTCAAATCAGAACATTTATAAAAATAATTTTAATAGCAATCATTGTTCTATCAATTTATTTGATTTTTTATGATGGAACTAAATTTAATTTAAGATCTATATTTTTTAATGTTATTTCAATTCTTACAGGCACAGGGTATGTAAATGCTGAATTTGATGGTTGGGGTAGTTTTGCGTTAGTATTATTTTTAGCTTTAATGTTTATTGGTGGTTGCGCTGGATCTACAACTTGTGGAATAAAAATATTCAGGATTCAAATACTGTATTTATTTATTTCCAACCAACTTAAAAAAATCATTTATCCTAAGGGAGTGTTTGTTATGAAATATGACAAGAATGTTATTGATAATAAATTTATTTCTTCGATAATTTCATTCATATATCTATATTTTGTAATATTTTTTATTTTAGCAGCATTATTATCTTTGACTGGTCTTGATTTTGTAACAGCTATCTCAGGTGCTGCGACCTCAATTTCAAATGTGGGCCCAGGACTAGGGAACATAATTGGTCCAAATGGTAATTTTTCAACTTTGCCAGATATTTCTAAATGGATACTAACTATTGGAATGATTTTAGGTAGACTTGAGTTGTTCGCTATTTTAGTATTATTTATACCATCATTTTGGAGAAATTAATTTGATTGAAATAAAAAAACAAACCTTATCAGAAACATTTTCAATATATTTTGACATTAGAATGTTAAAAATTTTATTGCTCGGTGCAATTTCGGGATTTCCTTGGGTGCTTATAGGAAGTAGTCTTAGTTTGTGGTTAAAAGAGGACGGATTAAGCAGATCAACGATTGGTTGGGCAGGATTAATATTTGGTGTTTATGCGTTCAACTATTTGTGGGCACCGTTAATAGATAGAATTCAAATTCCCTTTCTTACAAAAAAAATTGGTCACCGAAGAGCTTGGATTGTTTTAATGCAATCATTAATTTTAATTTGTCTTATTTTATGGAGTATTCTTAATCCAACCCAAAATTTAGCACTAGTAATTACTATTGGGTTATTTATTGCAATTGCTTCAGCTACTCAAGATATAACCGTTGATGCTTTAAGAATAGAACAAATTGGTGAACACGAGGGAAAATCTATGGCTGCAGGTGCCGCGATGGCAGTTGTTGGTTGGTGGAGTGGTTATAAATTAGGTGGTGTTATTTCATTATTTTCTGCAGAATATCTACAAAATTTAGGCTTAGAAAATTATTGGCAACTTACTTTTTTAATACTTGGTGTTTTAGTAATATTGATGAATATTGGATTGATGTTTATTTCTGAAGGAGGTTCAGAAGATAGAAAAAAGAAACAAAAAGAAGACGATAAACTAATTTCTAATAAATTTAATTCAAAAAATATATTTACAGATTCACTCACATGGATTGGTGGAACTGTTGGTGGTCCTATCGTTAGTTTTTTTAAAAAGAATGGCTTTAAAATTGCATTAGGAATTTTAGGATTTGTTTTTCTTTTTAAGGTTGGCGAAGCCTTTTTGGGGAGAATGTCCATAATTTTTTATAAAGAAATTGGTTTTAGCAAGAGCGATATAGCTATTTATTCGAAAACTCTCGGATGGGTTACAACTGTGATATTTACATTACTTGGTGGGTTATTTGTAATTAGATCCGGTGTTCTAAAAGCGATGTTTCTAGCTGGAATTCTAATGGCTAGTACAAATTTATTATTCACATTATTAGCATGGAGTGACAAATCAGAGTTACTTTTTGCAATAGCAGTCATATTTGATGATATAGCCGCAGCATTTGCAACAGTTGCTTTTGTTGCTTTTATTTCTTTATTGGTCGATCGAGCTTATACAGCAACGCAATATGCGTTATTAGCATCCATTGGAACCGCAGGAAGAACCACACTAGCTTCTTCATCAGGAGCATTGGTAGATTGGCTAAATGGAGATTGGGGTGTATTTTTTATATTAACAGCCATTATGGTTATTCCATCTTTAATCATTCTATGGTTCATGAGAAACAAATTAAAATTAAGTGAAAAATAAGTTTTATTTCAATAAAAGTATAGAAAATATATATATAAAACCATCATCAAATTCTGAAGTCAGTTCACAAATTTTATATGGTGAAAAATTTATCATTCAAAAAAAAATTAAAAATTGGGTCAAGATAAAAACATTATATGACAACTATTATGGATTTATTAAAATTGATAAATTTAGAAATAAACTAAATTCTACTCATAAAATATTCAAAATTCGATCTTATATATATAGAAAAGTTAAAAATAAATTTATTAAAACTCCAGATTGTTTATTTTTTAGTAGTAATATTTCAATTTTAAGTGAAGAAAAAAATTTTTTTGAATTTGAAAAAAATAAATGGATTAAAAAAAAAGATACAAAAATAATCAATTTCATAAATAAAAACTTTGTAAAAATTTTTAAACAATTTTTAAATACTAAATATTTTTGGGGTGGAAAATCTTGTCATGGAATTGATTGTTCTGCTCTTTTACAAATATACTTTAAATTCAATAATAAATTTTTTCCAAGGGACACAAAAGACCAAGTTAAATATTGCAAAAGAATAAATAAAAAAGAATTTAAAAAAGGTAATATCATTTACTGGAAGGGGCATGTTGGAATTTGTATTGATAATAAAAATTTTATCCATGCTTATGGACCAAGAAAAAAAGTTCTAATTATGCCTACTATTAAAACTATCAATTTAATTGAAAAAACAGCAAAATTAAAAATTAGAAAAATTAGCAATATCTCTCAATACTAACTTCTACCAAAGTCAGGTTTATTAATATCCTGTTTCAGTTTAATTATTTTTTTTCTAACACCTTTAGTTTGTATTAACTTTTCTAATATAGATTTATTATTTTTTGTCTGAATATCTTTTTTGAATGAATTTAAATTTTTAATAAATAGCTCTATTGCTTTAATAATATTATTATTATTATTAAAAAAAATATCACGCCACATAATTTCATTAGATGCAGCGATTCTAGAAAAATCTCTTAAACCTCCAGCACTAAATTTAATTAAACTATATTTTTGTTTCTTTTCAAAATCTTGGGCAGATTTAACAAGATTATAAGCGATTAGATGAGGCAAATGACTAGTAATAGAAAATATCTTGTCGTGCTTATCAGCTGTCATAATTGCAACTTTAGAGCCAAGTTTTTTCCAAAAATTATTTAATAATTTTAAATGCTCTTTTTTTGAATTTTTATCTTTAATCAAAATCGACCATCTATTAACAAATAAATCTGCTTTTCCATGCTCAGGGCCACTTACTTCAGAGCCAGCTATTGGATGACTTGAAAGCCAAATAGCATCTTTTTTTAAATATTTCTTAATAATTTTAGAGGACTCTACTTTAGATGATCCAACATCAGTGATTAAATTTTTGCTAGTTAAGTGTGGATTTATTTTTAAAACTATATTTTTGTATTCACTCATAGGAGTACATAAAATAATTAGATTTGAATTTGTAACTGCATGTTGAAAATCATTAACCAATATACATGGTAGCTTAAGTTTTTTAATTTTATTTAAATTAGATTTAGATTTTTCGTAAATGAAAACTTTTTTTGATATATTTTTTTTTACTATGGCTCTTAACAAAGATGAACCTAATAAACCACATCCTATTATAAAAATATTTTTCATTATTTATTTAAATATATTTTTTATAGCTTTTAATAACCTTAAATTTTCTGTTTGAGAACCTATAGTTAACCTTAAATGATTTTTAATCTTATATCCTTCTTCGGTGGATCTGACTAATATCCCTTTTTGTTTTAATTTTTCATAAAAAAGTTTTGATGAATATTTACATTTATCAAAATTAAGTAATAAAAAATTTGTAGTAATCTCATTTGTAAAAATATTATATTCTTCTAAAAATTTTTTAATCTTTCTGCCATTAATTAAATTAAATTTTATTGATTGTCTTATAAATTTTTTATCCTTCAGAGATTCTGTAGCAGCAATTTGTGCAACTTGATTTACATTAAATGGGGGCTTAATTGAATTTAGTGCATTAATTATTTTTGATGATCCATAGCCCCATCCTATTCTAAGTGATGCTAATCCATAAATTTTAGAAAAGGTTCTAATTATAAAAACATTATCATTATTTTTAAATAGATTTAATCCTGAAATATAATCAGGTGTTGTCATATACTCGTGATAAGCATCATCAAGTACTAATAAAATATTTTGATCAAGTTGTTTTCTTAAGCTTATAAGTTCTGATTTTGTTAAATAAGTACCAGTTGGATTATTCGGGTTTGCAATAAATACAATTTTTGTTTTTTTAGTTACTTCTTTTAATATTTCTAAAATTGAAACTCTAAATTTATCTTCTTTTGCAAAAACAACTTTTGCTCCAACTATCTCAGCATAAATTCTATACATCAAAAAACTAAATTCTGGGACAATTACCTCATCATTATTACTTAGATATAAGCTACAAATCATTTGTATTACTTCATCTGAGCCGGCCCCACATATAATTTTATTAAAATTACAATTATAAGTTTTTGCTATTTGTTTTCTTAGAGCAATAGACTTGCTATCTGGGTATCTTGATAACTCTAAATTTTTACTGGATAAAATTTTTTTAACTCTGCTACTAGTTCCTAAAGCGGACTCATTTGCCGATAATTTTAAAACATTTTTAATCTTTTTAATCTCAGACTTACCTGGCTTATAGGGTTCAATATTAAACTGTTTAAATTTTGGTATAGGCATTTTTTTGTTTTTGTTCTTTATAAATAAATTATTATTTATTTATACTGAATATGTATATTCTTTAAAAAAAATTGACATACTAAATAACTTCTAGTACAAAATTTGTGCGCTGATTTATCTGAATTGCGAGCGCTTTAAAAAAACCGCTAAATAAGTTTTTTTTCTCACAATTCAACTTTCAGCTTTAGCTTATGAACATAAAAAAAGACATAAAAAATCTGTTAGTAGAAAAACCACTAAAATTAGATTGTGGTAAAACAATCAGTAATTTTCCATTAGCATATGAAACCTATGGATCACTTAATCAAAAAAAAGATAATGCTATTTTAATATTTCATGCATTGACTGGGGATCAATTCGTTACAGGTATTAATCCAATTACTAATAAAGATGGTTGGTGGAGTTATGCGGTAGGCCCAGGAAAAGCTATTGATACAGATAAATTTTTTATTATTTGTGCAAATGTAATTGGCGGCTGTATGGGTTCTTTTGGACCAAGCGATTTAGATCAAGAAACTCAAAAAATTTATGGAATTAATTTTCCTGTAATAACTATTAATGACATGGTGAATGCTCAAATTAATTTAATAGATTATTTTGGCATAGAAAAACTTTTTTCAGTTATTGGAGGATCAATGGGTGGAATGCAAGTTTTACAGTTTGTAAGTAATTTTCCCAATAGAGCAAAAACTGCTATTCCAATTGCTTGTACATCTAGTCATTCAGCTCAAAATATAGCATTAAACGAATTGGGAAGACAAGCAATAGCTTCTGACTCAAATTGGTGTGATGGAGATTATATTGCTAAAAATTCAAATCCCAATAAAGGTTTAGCAGTAGCTAGAATGGCAGCACATATTACTTATCTTTCAAAAAAAGGACTTCAAGAAAAATTTGGAAGAAAACTGCAAGAAAGAGATGATTTAAAATTTGGTTTTGATGCCGATTTTCAAATTGAAAGTTATTTAAGATATCAAGGCTCAGTTTTTGTAGATAGATTTGATGCCAATAGCTATTTGTATATTACAAGAGCAATGGATTACTTTGATCTATCTAGAAAATTTGAAGGAAATTTATCAAAAGCATTTAAAGATACTAACACAAAATTTTTTATAATTTCGTTTACATCAGATTGGCTCTACCCTACTCAAGAAAATAAAGAGATTGTAATTGCCTTAAATGCAATTGGTGCGGATGTCGGCTTTGTAGAAATAGAGTCTGATAAAGGTCATGACTCATTTTTATTGGATGTGCCTGAGTTTTTAAAAGCTTTAAAAAATTTTTTAGAAAAATCATATTAATTATGAAACACGAATTTAGAATAATTGCTGATTTAATAGAAGCCAACAGCAGAGTAATTGATGTAGGCTGTGGTGACGGTGTATTAATGGATTTTTTAAAACAAAATAAAAATATAGATGTTAGAGGTTTAGAAATTTCAAAAGATAAAGTTCAAAAATGTATCTCAAAAGGTTTAACTGTTATTGAAGGGAATGCAGAAAGTGATTTAAAACAATTTCCTAATCACTCATTTGATTATGCTGTATTAAGTCAAACTTTACAGGCTTTTCTTAATCCTGAAATTGTAATTAATGAACTTTTAAGGGTTGGAAAAAAAGCAATAGTAACTATTCCAAATTTTGGATATTGGAAAGTAAGATTGCATTTACTTATTAAAGGAACAATGCCTGTAACCGAAACACTTCCAGATCAATGGTATAATACTGCAAATTTACATATGTGTACTATCAAAGATTTTTCTAATTTTGCCACAGAAAAGAATTTTAAAATAAAGAGCTCTTTAGCATTAAGTAAAGAAGATGTATCAGAAATCAAAAATTCAAATTTAAGTTTTAAAAATTTTTTTGCAGATTTAGGAATTTTTATAATTGAAAAATAAGATGAAAGTTGAAATTATTTCATGTCTACAAGATAATTACAGTTATTTAATTATTGATGAAAATGAAAATGTAGCTTGCGTTGTTGATCCAAGTGAAGCTCAACCTATTTCAAATTTTATTGATAAAAAAAAAATTAAACTAAAATATATTTTAAATACTCATCATCACTATGATCATATCGGAGGTAATCAAGAATTAAAAAAAAGATATAACTGTGAAATTGTTGGATTTAAAGGTGACAAACACAGAATACCTGGGATTGATATTATGGTTGATGACAACCAGCTTTGGGAAGCAAATAACTTTAAATCAAAAATAATTCATATACCCGGTCATACAAGTGGGCATATATGTTTTTACTTTTTCAACGAAAAAATTATTTTTACAGGTGATACTCTATTCTCACTTGGCTGTGGGAGAATTTTTGAAGGCACTTATAATCAGATGTTCAATTCTCTTAATAAATTTAAAAAATTTCCTGAAGAAACAAAAATTTATTGTGGACATGAATATACTCTAAAAAATTCAGAATTTTGTTTGAAATATGATCCTAATAATTTGCAACTTAAAAATAAAATTAAAGAAATAAAATCTAAATTAACAAATAACCTGCCGACACTTCCTTCCACTATAAAAGATGAGTTGGAATGCAATGTATTTTTAAAAGCAAAAGACTTAGAAAACTTCTCAAAATTAAGAGATTTAAAGGATAATTTCTAACTTATTCGGCTTGACTAAAGCCTTACTCGGACTATATTGCTGTTACAAAATTTAAGAATAACATTATGTCATACGCAGTAATACAAACAGGTGGAAAACAATACAAAGTGAAATCTGGGGAAATCCTTAAGATTGAAAAGCTAGTAGATTCAAAGCCTGAAACAAAAATAGAGTTTAAGGAAATCTTGGCTTATGGAGATGATAAAACTATAGAGATTGGTGCTCCAACTGTTGAAGGAGCTAAGGTTGAGGCAGATTTAATTAAAAATAGTAAAAATAGAACTATTTTAATTTTCAAAAAAAGAAGAAGACAAAATTCAAGAAGAAAAAATGGTCATAGACAACAATACTCTTTAATTAGAATTAACAAAATTTTTGCAAAAGATGGAAAACTACTATCAGAAGCAGAAAAGATTTCTACGCCTTCTAAAATTGAAGAAACAACAGAAGTAGTTAAAAAATAATTAGGTAATTTATGGCAACAAAAAAAGCAGGTGGATCATCCAGAAACGGTCGAGATAGTGCTGGCCGAAGACTTGGTGTAAAAAAATACGGTGGTGAAACTGTAATTCCTGGAAATATAATTGTAAGACAAAGAGGAACAAGAATTTTTCCTGGAGAAAACGTTGGAATGGGAAAAGATCATTCTATTTTTTCAGTAGTCAAAGGCAAAGTAGTATTTAAAAAATCTAAATCAGATAGAACTTTCGTTTCAGTAAAACCCAATTAATAGTACAACTTAAATAGGTGTTGTATTATGAAATTTTTAGATCAAGTTAAAATTTACGTAAAAGCTGGCAATGGCGGCGATGGCTCTCCTAGTTTCAGAAGAGAAAAATTTATTGAATACGGAGGCCCAGATGGAGGTGATGGTGGTAAAGGTGGTTCAGTAATTTTAAAATCTGAACAAAACTTAAATACATTAATTGATTATCGGTATCAACAACACCATAAAGCTCAAAGAGGTGAAAACGGTTCTGGTCAAAACAGGACTGGTAAAGGTGGAGAAGATTTAATTTTAAAGGTTCCGATCGGTACACAAGTTTTTGAAGAAGATAATAAAACTCTTATTTATGACTTTAATAAAGAAGGTGAAGAATTTGTAGCTGCAGCAGGTGGCAAAGGTGGCTTAGGAAATACTAGATTTAAAAGTTCAACTAATAGAGCTCCTAAAAAATTTACCAAAGGTTCTAAAGGTGAGGAATTTGTAATATGGTTACAACTTAAAACAATTGCAGATATTGGCATAATTGGTTTACCAAATGCCGGAAAATCTAGCTTGTTGGCTGCGGTAACAAATGCCAGTCCTAAAATAGCAAATTATAAATTTACAACACTTAATCCAAATTTAGGGGTTGCATCTTATGATGACAAAGAAATCACACTTGCAGATATTCCTGGTCTTGTCGAAGGGGCACATGAAGGAGTTGGTTTAGGAATTCAATTTTTAAAACATATCGAAAGATGCAAATGCCTATTACACTTGATTGATATTACCAATGTAGATTTAAATAATTCTTATAACCAAGTAAAAAAGGAATTAAAATCTTACAGTCCAGATCTTTTAAAGAAAAAAGAGTTAGTCGTGTTAAATAAAATTGATCTAGTAGACGAAGAAATGGTTAAAGAAATTATGGAAGATTTTTCAAAAGATAAAAATGTAGAAGTTGTAACTTTAACAACATTTGATAGAGATTCTATCTCTAAAATAAAGTCTAAATTAATCTCATATGCTGCTTAAAGACTCTAAAATCACAGTTATCAAAATTGGATCATCATTACTAGTAGATGACAATAAAAAAATCAGAAAAAAATGGCTATCTAGTTTTGCAGAAGATATTCAAAAACTTAAGTCAAAAAATCAAAAAATAATAATCGTTAGCTCAGGAGCTATTGCTCTTGGATGTATCAAAATGAATATTAACAAAAAAAATCTAAAATTAGATAAAAGCCAAGCAATTGCATCAATTGGGCAAATTGAATTAATGAATTTATTTTCTCAAACTTTTGAGAAACATCAGCTTAATATTTCACAAATATTACTTACCCTAGAAGATACAGAAGAAAGAAGAAGATCGCTTAATGCCAAAAGAACCTTTGAGAATCTTTTTGATTTAAATTTTATTCCAGTAGTTAATGAAAATGATACTATAGCAACTAGCGAAATAAAGTATGGTGATAACGACAGATTAGCATCCCGTGTTGCTCAAATAACTAATGCCGATACATTGATTTTATTATCAGACGTAAATGGTCTTTATAATAAAAACCCTAAAATCCATAAGGATGCCAAGCTGATAAAAAAAATTAATGATTTAAATAAATATTTAAAAAAAATAGATATTAAAGGTGTAAACGAATATGGCAGCGGAGGCATGCATACAAAAATAGAGGCTGCAAAAATATGTCAGCTATCAGGATGTTCAATGGCAATTGCTAATGGTTTGCATTTAAATCCAATTACAGAAATAATTAAAAAAAATAATTGCACCTGGTTTTTACCTAAAATATCTAAATTAGATGCACGAAAAAAATGGATTATTAGTTCTATTTCTCCAAAAGGTGAATTAATAATTGATGATGGTGCAAAAAAAGCACTCAAAAATGGCAAAAGCTTATTAGCAGCAGGAATTAAAAAAGTTTCTGGAAAATTTAAAAAAGGTGACCATATTAAAATTCTAGATAAAAAAAATAAAGAATTTGCTAGAGGCTTAAGTTCATTTTCATCTGAAGAAATTAATAAAATTTTAGGTCAACATTCTAAAGATATTGAGAGAATATTGGGATATATTTCAAAATCTGAAGTTGTTCATAAAGATGATATGGTAAAAATTAAATGAAAAATAAATTAGTTCTCGTTGGCAAGAATGCAAGAAAAGCTGCCAATATAAAAATTAGCACAAAAATTAAAAATAAAGTTTTAAATGATTATTGTAATCTATTATTAAAAAATAAAAAATTGATTATCAAAGAAAATTTAAAAGATATAAAAATAGCAACCCAAAAGAAAATAAAAGAAAATTTAATCAATAGATTAATTCTTAATGAAAAAAAAATATTACAAATAATTAAATCTCTTAAACAAATTATTAAACTCAAAGATCCTACCAACGAAGTTCTTGAAAAATGGAAAAGACCAAATGGATTAACAATTTCTAAGGTAACAATACCAATTGGAGTTATTGGGGTTATTTATGAGAGTAGGCCTAATGTAACTTGTGATGTTGCAGCATTATGCTTTAAGTCAGGCAATCCAGTTATTCTAAAAGGTGGTTCTGAAGCATTGAATTCAAATAAAATTTTGTCCAAATTTTTTAGAGTTGCATTAAAAAAAAATGGAATAAATGAAAATTTTATTCAATTGATAAACTCTAGAAAAAGAGAAGTTGTTGATTATTTGCTCACAAAAATGAAAAATTTTATTGATGTTATTATTCCTAGGGGAGGAAAAAGTTTAGTTAAAAAAGTTCAGCAATATTCTAATATCCCGGTTATTAGTCACTTAGAAGGAAACTGCCATACCTATGTTGACAAAGATGCTGATTTAAACATGGCAATCAAAATTGTTTACAATGCTAAATTAAGAAATACAGCTATTTGTGGTGCAACAGAAACTATTTTATTTCACAAAAAAATTATAAATAAATTTGTTAATCCAGTTTTAAAAAAATTAGCCGATAATGGTTGTAAAATAATTGCCGATTCAGTTATAAAAAAAAGATACAAAGGTTTATCTATTAAAGCTACAAATAAAGATTGGTCCAAAGAATATTTGTCATCAGTAGTATCTGTTAAATCAGTAAATAATTTAGAAGATGCAATTAATCATATTAATACTTATGGCACTATGCATACAGACTCCATCATAACCCAAAATAAAAACACAGCTGATAATTTTTTAAAAAATGTAAAAAGCTCAATTGCGATGCATAATACATCTACTCAATTTGCAGATGGTGGAGAATTTGGCTTTGGTGGTGAAGTTGGAATATCTACTAATACGTTGCCACCGAGAGGACCTGTTGGTCTAAATCAATTAGTTTCTTATAAATACAAAGTCACCAGCAATGGACAAATAAGGGATTAATTTGAATATTAAAAAAATTAAAATTGGCGTATTGGGTGGGTCCTTCGATCCTGCCCATAAAGGTCACCTGGCTATTTCAAAAGAGGCCAAGAAACTTTTCAAATTAAAATATGTTATATGGGCAGTCACTGAAAAAAATCCTTTTAAAATAAATAATCCAAAAAATTTAATCGAAAGAATTAAAAATTGTAAAAAAATTATAAAACTAAATAATTTTATTAAAGTTAAATTTTATGAAAATGATATAAAATCCAACAAAACGATTGACTTAGTAAATCATTTAAAAAAAAATCCAAAATATGAAGTTTATTTTTTGATGGGAGCAGACAATTTAATTAACTTTCATAAATGGCATAAATGGAAATTAATTTCACAAAAGTGTAATATTGTGGTTTTTGATAGACAGGGCTATAAAAAAAAATCATTAAAATCAAAGGCATTTAAAACGTTGGATAATAATGTATTAACTTTTGTTAAATTTAATAAAGTCAACATTTCGTCTTCTCAATTAAGAAAAATTTGATACTGTAAAACTAATTAATGGATAAAACTTCAGATCTTAAAGAAATCATCATTCAAACTTTAGACTCTAACAAAGCTCAAGATATTGTTACCATAGACCTTAAAGACAAAAGTTCTATGGCAGATTATATGATAATAGCAAGTGGCACATCTTCAAGACATATTCAATCATTATCAGAACAGGTTTTAGAAAAATTAAAAGATAATGGAATTAAAAATTCTAAAATTGAAGGTAAAGAAAGTTCTGAGTGGAAATTGGTAGATGGTATAGATTTAATAGTTCATATCTTTCATCCTGAAAAAAGAAAATTTTATGAGTTAGAAAAAATATGGTCTGAATTAATACCTAAAGAAAAAGTAATGATATGAAAAAATTTAAACTAATAATATTTTTTTTAATTATTCACATAAGTTTTTTTCAAATTTCTCATTCAGTAGAAAATGAAATTTATAAAAAAATAGATTTATTTGGAGAAGTTTTAGAAAAAATTAATAAAGAATATGTGGATGAAATTAATCAATCAGAAAGTATGGACTCTGCAATTAATGGTCTTTTACAGTCACTAGATCCTTACTCGGCATATATGACACCTGAGATTTTTGAAGAAATGCAAACAGAAACTAGTGGTGAATTTGGTGGACTTGGAATTGAAGTTGGTATGGAAGCGGGAGTAGTCAAAGTCATAACTCCAATGGATGGTACGCCTGCAGATAAGGCTGGTCTAAAAGCTGGGGATTATATCGTAAAAATAAATGATACTCAGGTTCAAGGAAAATCTTTAAGTGAAGCTGTTGATTTAATGAGAGGACCTGTTGGATCTTCTATCGAATTGACGGTTAGAAGAAGAGGTGAAAAAAAAGCACTTACATTTAATATCACTAGAGAAATAATTGAAGTCCAATCAGTAAAATCTGATTTATTAGATAATAACATAGGCTACATAAGATTAACGTCTTTCAATGACAATAGTGGAGAGCAAATAGAAGATAAAATTAAAGAATTAAATAAAAACGATAATTTAAATGCTTATATTTTAGATTTAAGAAACAATCCAGGTGGATTGTTATCTCAAGCAATTAAAATTTCTGATTTTTTTTTAGATAATGGAGAAATAGTATCAACAAAAAGTCGCAAAGCTTCTGAAAATAGAAAATGGTTTGCCAAAAAAGGTGATATTACAGACGGTAAAACTTTAGTTGTATTAATTAATTATGGCTCTGCATCTGCTTCAGAAATTGTTGCTGGAGCATTAAAAGATCATAAGCGTGCAATAATATTGGGCGAAAGAAGTTACGGAAAAGGATCGGTGCAATCAATAATTCCATTAAAAAATAGAGGCGCCATTAGATTAACGGTTGCAAAGTATTATTTACCCTCTGGAAAATCAATTTCTGAAGTTGGAGTTACACCAGATATAGAGGTTGTTGAAGACTCCGATGAATTTAGAATTAAAACTGAAACAGATAATCAGTTAAGTTACGCCATAAAATTATTAAACGGCTAAGATGGATGAGAGATTTAAAAATTTACCGCTGCGAAGTGGAGTGGGTATTGTTGTTGTAAATAAAGATAATAAGGTTTTTGTAGCAAAAAGAATAGACAATCCCAAAGATTATTGGCAAATGCCTCAGGGAGGAGTTGATGAAGGAGAAGATTTTCTAACAGCTGCTTTTAGAGAGCTTGAAGAAGAAACTTCAATCAAAAATGTAAAGCTTATTAAAGAAATTGATGAAATGATTTCTTATGAGCTACCAAAAAATTTACTTGGAATTATATGGAAAGGTAAATTTAGAGGTCAAAAACAAAAATGGTTTCTAATGAGATATCTTGGAAAAGATGAAGATATAAATATTAAAACAAAAAACCCTGAATTTTTAGATTGGAAATGGATAGAATTAGATGAAATTACCAATGTTGTAGTGGACTTTAAGCTTCATGTTTATCAATTACTTAAAGAAAAAGTAAAAAAAATAATTAATTAATAGATTTCAAAACTTCTATTTTTTGATCAGCTAAATATTTTGTTTGATCATTGATTTCGGCTTTTGAATTTACTTCTTCCGCCTGTTTTAATAATTCATCTATTTTGTTTTTGTCTAAATCTTTAAGATTTATAATTGAACTAGTTAAAATAGATAAATTATTGTCTTTAAACTCTATAATACCATCATCGACATAAAATTTTTCCTCAACAGATTTAGTGATAACTTTAATGATCCCTGGTTTTAAAAAAGAAATAATAGAAATATGGTCTTTAAGTATTCCTATTTCACCTTCATAGGCAGGTACAACTACTTCTGTAACATCTTCTTTTAAAAGAAAAGATTTTTCTGGATTTACAATTTCTATTTTAAACTCTTCGCTCATTACGCAGCTGCATCTTTGGCCATTTTTTCAGCTTTTTCTATAGCTTCCTCAATAGTTCCTACCATATAAAATGCTGCTTCTGGTAAATGATCGTAGTCTCCATTACAGATTGCTGCAAAGCCTTTAATTGTTGACTCTAGATCAACTAATTTTCCAGGTGATCCCGTAAATACTTCTGCAACAAAGAATGGTTGAGATAAAAATCTCTGAATTTTTCTTGCTCTAGCAACTGTTAACTTGTCTTCTTCAGATAATTCATCCATACCAAGAATTGCAATAATATCTTGTAATGACTTGTAAGTTTGTAAAACTTTTTGTACTTCTCTAGCCACTCTGTAATGTTCATCTCCAACTATTCTTGGATCCAATATTCTAGAGGTTGAGTCTAGTGGATCTACAGCTGGATAAATTCCAATTTCAGCAATTTGTCTTGATAATACTGTTGTAGCATCTAAGTGAGCAAATGAAGTTGCCGGTGCAGGGTCAGTTAAGTCATCTGCAGGAACATAAATTGCTTGAACAGATGTGATTGAACCTTTGTTAGTGGTAGTAATTCTTTCTTGAAGATTACCCATATCAGTTGCTAGTGTTGGTTGATAACCAACTGCAGATGGAATTCTTCCTAATAAAGCTGAAACTTCAGAACCAGCTTGGGTGAATCTAAAAATATTATCAACGAAGAAAAGTACGTCTTGACCTTCTTGATCTCTAAAATATTCAGCAACAGTTAAGCCTGTTAAAGCTACTCTAGCTCTTGCTCCAGGAGGTTCATTCATTTGTCCATAAACTAGTGCCGCTTTAGATCCTGGTCCTTCTTTTTTAATTACACCAGACTCTATCATTTCATGATAAAGATCGTTTCCTTCTCGAGTTCTTTCACCAACACCAGCAAAAACTGAAAATCCACCATGAGCTTTAGCTACGTTGTTGATCAATTCCATAATTAAAACTGTTTTACCCACTCCAGCACCACCAAATAAACCAATTTTACCACCTTTGGCGTATGGCGCTAATAAGTCGATAACTTTAATTCCTGTTACTAATATTTCAGTCTCAGTCGACTGCTCGTTAAATTCTGGTGCAGGTCTATGTATTGGCCAAGTTTCTTTAGTTTTAACTTCACCTCTCTCATCAATTGGCTCTCCAATAACATTTATAATTCTTCCTAAAGTTTCTGGTCCAACTGGAACTTGAATAGGAGCATTGGTATTAGTGACTTCATCACCTCTTTTTAATCCTTCAGTAGCATCCATCGCAATTGTTCTTACTGTTGACTCTCCTAAATGTTGGGCAACCTCTAAAACTAGTCTGTTACCACCATTTTTACATTCTAATGCTGTAAGAATATTAGGAAGATCTCCTTCAAACTTAACATCTACTACTGCTCCAATAACTTGTGTGATTATTCCTTTGCTCATAATTATAAACTTTCTGCTCCTGATATAATTTCTATTAGTTCTTTAGTAATTGCTGCCTGACGACTTCTATTATACTCAATAGTAAGTTTGTCAACCATTTCACCTGCGTTTCGGGTTGCATTATCC
>Ga0209425_10001036_pt1 | contig 32807 bp, 25 predicted proteins | sample COG_05_FD_184749 | JGI IMG/M metagenome (GOLD analysis project Ga0209425, IMG submission 184749) | Pelagic Microbial community sample from North Sea - COGITO 998_met_05 (SPAdes) (version 2) | ecosystem: Environmental > Aquatic > Marine > Neritic zone/Coastal water | place: Helgoland, sampling...
TTTACCGAATGCTTTTCCTGCTTCTGATATACCGAATGCACCAAGTGTCACTACAACAAATGATGTGTAGATTGTTTCTGATACCTTTAAGTCCATATCCCATACTAGTGCAGTGACTAAGTCAGTCATACCAAACACTACCATTAAGAAGAAAGAAATAAACCCGATGATTGCTTTTTCATTCAAGTCATTATCATCTAAAAACAAATCCATAAACTTTCGTTTAGGTGGTTCGAGACCACGTTTTGCTTTGATAGCATCTTCTTTCATCTCTTTGATGACATCTTCCTGTTCATCAAGTTTCTCGATAAGTGCCATATACTTATCTAAGTCAATTTCGACCTCATTACTGGACTGGTCTTTATATTCTTTTTCGTCTGCCATTGTTCTATCCTTTAATTATATTAAAAAATCACTTTGTGCATAACTAAGACTTTCTTTTTTCCTGCCTCATCTTCTCTTCTTCTAACCAGTTGAGAAGAAGTTTTACGTAAATCTCTCTCTCCCAAGGTATCATTCTGTCTAACTCTGTTAATGAATACTTGTGGTGTTGCATTAACTGAAAATTAGTATTATAATAGTTTATTAAACTCTCGTGAGAAAGAGATATTAAAAAAAACTTTGTAACCCCTTTAGTGTTGTTTCATTTACAGCACCACAAGTGTCACACTTGTATTTAACATCCTTTGCAACTGATGGAAGAGATTCAAAGAACTCATTCAACCCATCTAACTGTTCTAGTGTTAAATTCTCTACAAACTCTCTCAACTCGCTGTCAGGAATTTCACTTGTGTTATAAACACTTTCTTCATCGAAGATTGTATCAATTCCTTTCATCAATAACTCTATAAGTTTCTCGTTCTCATCTGTCATCGATTCTGCTTTTGCAAGTTCGGATGTATTAGGAAACTTAAGTGTTACACCTAGTGTTTCACTAAGCATAATCTTGGAGTCTACTTCCGAGGGTTTAACAATTTCAACACTAGTCAAGTCAACTTTCGTAGTACCTGTTCCCTCACATCCTTCTTCACCACAATAAAATGATACATCAACACTCTCACCAACCGACTTTGCACGAATATTTAAAAACAAATACTCCAAGTCATATATTGGAAGTGTCATTGTATCTACTGCACCATCGGTCACTGCATTTACTAAGTTCTTAACAGCATCTAAAATTTCGTTATTATCAGAACTCTCTTTTGCAATTAAAAGATACTTCTGTTCTTTAACAAGAAACGGTCTGAATGTTACTTCTCGACCATCACTTAATCTGCACTTAAACTTAGGTGCATTTTGGATTGGTAATCCCATACTTTACTCCATTATATTAAGGGCCAATTATTGACCCAATTTGACTCAACCTACCGTCAAGTCTAGACAGTCTATCAAAAAAACTTGATGAACCATTTCTATCTGCAAGTTTCCCTACATCTAAAAGAATATCTAATACTCTTCTACCTCTATTTATAAGTCCACCCGATGATGTATCTGCAACATATTTTGTTTTAAATGACCTGAATGAAATAGTACAAGTGAATCTCATTACATCATCTCTAGTACCTGAATTTAATTCCATAGGTGCAAACGAAATAGGAAACGCTTCCATCAATTCATATTCCATTGCTTGTTTCCCATTCATTCTCAATTGTCTTATATTGATTGTTCCAACATAATCCGATAAGTATGAAAACTTAGGATTTGTTGATGCACCAAGACCTTCGTCTATAGCACTTGCAGCTCCACTGTAGATGGTTTCCATCCACGCATCTATTAAAATTCTATCAGTAAAGGATGAGTCACATAAGAATGTGAACTCTACATTACCTGAATCGTGATTAAGTTGGAAGGGTAGGTTTCGTGTTGGCCCATATTCTGAGAATTGGGATGTCTCTATTTGTCTTCCTGGCAAAGAACAGGATTCAACTCTAAGTCCTTCCCAGTTTAAACCGAGTTGAGGACAGAAGAAATCTGCTTCGAACCTATTAGGTCTTGCACCGTTGTCAAAACTACTTTTAAATTTTTCTATATCTAAGTTACTCATTAGAATTTCCCTTTGCTATCTGCATATACTGTATTGGCATTAATATTAAATTGTTGAAGAGGTAACATAGAAACCACATCCCAATGTTCGGGTAATATTCTAACTATTCGACTTTCTATATGTGTCCATAAGTATTTTTTGACACAAGGTTTACCGTATTTCAATTCTGATATCTTCATTAATAATTCATATGTTATGTTAAATTTTGCACCTTCTTCTAGTTCGTCATCATTACTAAGTTTGTACAATTCCTCTAAAAACCTTGCACGAAAACGAGGTGGTATGTAATGTAAGTTTAATCCAATACATCCTTTAAAACTTTTTTCGATAAGAATCATAACAGGAAACTTATCGTAATACGGTAAAACATCTTTGTACTTTGCATCATACATATACATAAACATCTCACCTGTTCTCATATCAGAAGGTAAAGCAGTATCGCCTTGACTTCTAAGAATGTCTTCTTGTTTTACTCTTATGTTTCTTAGGTTTTTTCTAAACCACTGTAAACTCTCATCAGTCTTCTCTTCAAATTCTGATGGCAATAGATTATCATATTGTTCAAATAAACCCGACATTATACTTTATTTATGATTATTTAATGTAAATTCTTAGGTTATCTGTATTAATCTCATTTATATTTGGATGAAAATCGTAAAGGGACAATAAGTCGTCTTCTTTGAGTATTGTTTTTGCTTGGATGTGAACATTACTTGTTTCATCGTCACTGAAATAGTCTTGTATGTCGGGAGAACATTCACCTATTAGGTATGGTTTCTTACCACCAAACATATCATACACTCTCCTATTCAGATTGTAGTATTCAGGTCTATCTTCACCCACGTGGAACTCAATAACTTTTTTATGTTCTTCATTACATATCGCAACGTGTAAGTTCAACTTCTTTTCTAAAAGTGATAAGAAGGGTGTCGACCATTCTTCAAATGATAATGCAGGTGCATCAATCATATCTTGACTATCCCAAACAATAAACTTGTGTTGCATATCTTTAAGATGAAGTAGTACTGATTCACGGAATGAGCCTGGATGTACCCACCACTTAGGGGTTCCCTGTTTAGTATGTATGCAAGCTTGAGGTATTGAATAGAACCCATTTGTCTTTGCTTCATTGATTAAATATATAAACTTAACTGCGTGGAAGGAAAGGTTATCAGGAACATTAGACATCTTTTCTTTGAAGGTCTCTTTAGTAACTGGTTCAGTATCTAAATTGAGGAGTAACCCTTTAATATAACTTGACCATCTTTTAGTTTGCACTAAGTCGTACTTGTTTACTGCATCATCTAGTGTTATGATTTTTGGTGGTGCGATTTTAGACATCTCTTCAAAGTCTTTTCTAAGACGAGTTATCCCCTCTTCATCTATCTCATATTCTGCTGTATTAATGTTGTATATCATTTAAATAATTCTCCACTGATTTTATGTCGTTAGGTGTATCTACAGACAAACCCACATCGTTAACTTCTACCATCTTAACCTTATAACCGTTCTCTACAAATCTTAACATCTCTACCGATTCACTTCTCTCCAAATCTCTAACTGGAAGTGTAGGGAAGAGTTTTAAGAACTCTTTATCAAATGCATAAAGTCCCAATTGTTGTTTGATAGGTGTTGTATCTTTTTGATAATATGGTATACTAAGTCGTGAATAATATAATGCATTATTGGATGAATCTGTTACTACTTTGACAACATTCTTATCGTATAATTTGTGCCACTTACCTGATTCAGATAACTCTACATATGCATTTGTGACACTACTTAGTGTATGAGTCTCTATTAACTTATCAATTGCATCAGGGTCAATCAGGGGTTCGTCACCTTGAATGTTAACATATACCTTTGCATCAAGTGTATCAAGTGTAAGTGCAATTCGGTCAGTTCCCGTTTTTACATCGTCATCTATCCTGATTACATTCAGGTTATTGTCATTACAGTAGTTCTCAATTCGGTCATCATCCGTAACCACGTAGACTTCGTCTAGTTTCTTCGACATCGATGCTTGGGTATAGACTCGTTTAATCATAGGGACACCATTAATCATTGCAAGGGGTTTACCCTCGAATCTAGTTGAACCCCAACGGGAAGGTATTAGACCGACTGTATTGATTTTGCTTTGTTCCAGCATTCTACCTCACCGTATCCATATTCTGCGTGTATAAAATCCACACCTGATGCATCTGCACATTCTTTGTCTACTATCATATCTCCGACATACACTGCATCTTTCGGACTTGTATTACAATGTGCAAGAGTATATAGTAGTTGGTCGGGTGAGGGTTTACCTCTTAGACCTTCAGTAGGACAACAGATAAAATCAAACTCAACATCTAACTTAGATAAGATGTCGTGTGTCCTATCCTTGTGTTTGGATGTGACGACTGCAAGTTTCTTTCCTTGTGACTTAAGATGTTGCAAGTGTTCTTCTACACCATCGTAAAACTTAATCAACTTACTATTCTTTGAAGAGAACTGATTGTAGTTTCTCATCAATTCATCTTGGTCGGTAAGTATACCCATCTCAGTCAGTATGTCTTTAAAGGGTTTACCAATAAGTTTGAAGTAATCATTGAAATCTCTACCAGTGTTAAGAGAGTCGAATGATTTTCTCATATTATCTTCGGAATCAATTAAGACTCCGTCTAAATCAAATACGTATAATGTTTTCATTTCTTTTTATTTGGTAATAGGTGTTCTTCTGTAAGAATCCTAAATCCATATTTCCTATCTTTACAGTACTCTTCTGCTGCTTTGAACTTTGCTTGGTTAACAGCATAGGTTGCAATCTCATTTAAGTACCTTTTTGTTTTTCGTTTCTGTTCTTTTGGTGGTAATGTTTGTCGTTTGGGTTTAACTTCTATAATTTCACGAAGAGTTTTACCATTTGAGTTGACATACTTGATATAAAAATCAGGAAAATACCTATGTACTCTCTTATCGATGGGAGAACGATACGGTATTATGATTTCTTCGCTACCCCATTCTATGATTGATGGGTTATTATCGCAATAACTCATAAACTTTCGCTCCCATAATGACCGATAATAGATTTTTGTTGGGTCACCTTTGTACTTTTTATAGTTCTTCGGTTTAAACTTACCACTGTATGACATAAATAACTGTAAACTCTTTAGGATTATTTATATGTCAGTAATTGATAAAATTTTAAACAAGGTAAACAAAGCCAAATCTGCAATCAATTCCATCAAAGGAATACAAAGTAAAATTAAAAGTCTCAACTATAACTCAGTTATAGATGCTTTGGGAGAAGAAGCACGGGAAGCAAGAGATAGTCTTAACGAAAGACGACAAGATTTGGAACGACAAATACAAAACTCATCTTCAAGTAAGGGGTTTAGTAAGAAAAGTCCAGCAACTAAGTTTGTTGACCTACAATATCCCGACCAAGATTTAGATAACTGGTTGGTGTTTACAACTAGACCTAGAAAATCACGAGAAGGTAAAGAAGGTACAGTAAGAAGTGGTCGAAATAAAAACCTTTTATCAAGTGAAGAACAAGTTGAAATTAAATTGTATATCCCCGATTCATTAATCTCTCAGTCTAATGTTTCATATAAATCACAAGGTATCAGTGCTGCTAAAAGAGGTGTTGCAGACATTATCAGTAAAGTAGGAAATGGTATTAAAGGTGATGCAATGGAAGCATTCGGTCAAGAATCTGTATCTGCAGTTGCAAGTGGTCTTATCAAGGGAATGGATAAACTAACAGGTGGATTTACTAACGTATCAAGAGGTCGTGCAATCAACCCTATGCAAGAACAACTACTAGATGGTGTTGGATTTAGGTCGTTTAACTTTACATATGACTTTTATCCAAAATCTAGAAAGGAAGCAGATGCAGTTAACAGAATTATTTTTGCATTTAGAACTGCAATGCTACCTGATACATTTGCAGCAGAAGATGGAGGTGGAGTAGAAAACTTCTTTAATATGCCAAACATCTTTGATGTAGAGTTCGATGGGCCAATTGCAGAAAAGGTTGACGGATTCCTTCCTATGGTATGTGCAAAATGTGATGTTGACCATACAGGTGGTCAAAAGTTTTCAACATTCATTGACGGTCAACCAATTAAAAGTACTATAACAATGGAGTTTTTAGAAATCAAAATTCTAACACAAGAAAATTACTTATCAATCAGTCCATTTAAAGATTCTTTATCGGACTTCAATGTTGATTATTCAAACCAAGACATTGAACAAAATAGTAGTATACTTGATGAAGTTCGTAACGATGGAACAGGAGGGTAATTATGTCACAAGAATTATTTAAAAATTTTCCGAAGATTGGTTATAAATTAGAGAATGGTAAGTTCATTACAATTAGAGATTTCTTTAGAAAGTCTGCTATTGATGTAAAATCATTAGACAATATCATAAGTTATGAGTACTATGAACTAGAAGACGGAGAACGACCTGATATTGTTGCATCTAAAGTATACGGTAATAGTGATTTACATTGGACATTATTTCTTGTAAATGAATTTATGAACTACAATGATTGGTATAAAGATACAGAAACATTTGATGCATATATAAATGACAAATACCCAGGCCAGTTTTTAACTGTAACAAGCAACAGTAGTATTATAAGTCAAACTAATAAATTCTTATTAGGAGAAAAGGTATCATCAGAACAAGGTTCGGGTAATGTATTAATGTTACAACCTACATATAATAGACTTGGTGTAACTAGTAGTGATTGGATAACTGATGATACTATTACAGGTCAGTCTAGTGGTAAGTCCTTTGTTATAGAAAGTGCTATTGAAATGAAAGATGGTGTTTCGTACTATAAAGATGCTGATGGATTTAAACACAACTACTTCATCAATGGTTCTACACAAATTAGTAACTTAGAACACGAGATAGAACATAACGAGGAGAAACGAAACATCAAAATCATCAAACCAAATCTAATCACTAAGGTAGTAGATGAGTTTGAAAGATTGATGTCTAATTAATAATGAGTCAAGTAAACCTTAGACCAGGCGAGTTTGTCATCGAAGCGATGACACTAGTAACACCCGAAGGGGATTCTATAGCACTTGAAGACATCGTTACAAGTTTTCGTCTGTATGAAAGTATATTCAACAAGTTTGTAAGTGCTGACATATCTCTTAGAGATGGTACTAATGTTTTAAAGAATTATAAGATTGTTGGTCAAGAATATATTAGAATTTCTGTTCGTGGTAAAGAAGGTACTGGAGATAAGTCAGATAAAAAGTTTTCGATTGATAAAACCTTTAGAGTCTATAAAGCAGTAAACAATGTAAGACTTGATGATAAGACACAAACAGTTCAGTTAAAACTTTGTGAACCAAGACTCTTCTATGTATCAAAAAGACGAATGAGTAAAACATTTAGAGGTTCGTATTCCTCAATGATACTTTCAAGTATGAAAGAGTTTGGTAATATGAAAGATACTGAAGTTGATTTTTGGGAATCAACACTTCCTGAAAATGTGCAATTCATTTGTCCTAATTGGACAGTAAATGATTTCTTAGATTATTGTGTTAATAATGCAGACAAAGGTGTTAAAGCAGCTTGGAGGAATGGTTACTTCTTTTTCCAAACACTAAACGGTGGATTTAGATTTATGTCTATCGATGAGATGTTTGAAAGAGAGTTTCCTTTAAAATTCAACTACTATCCTAAATCTGCAAGTCTAAAATCAATGGACTTACCAATCAACTCTGAAGGTGGTCTTAACTCAACTATTGAATATTACAACAAACCACAATTGTTTAATATCTTACGAGGGACAGAGACGGGTGCATTTTCAGCATCACTAAGAGTATACAATCCAATAAAGAAGATTGAGGAAGAACATCATTACGACCTTGCAAAAACTATGAAGAGAGGAACCCATCTTTCAGGATTCCCAATGCTTCGTTTGGATGATGAAGAGGTTATACTGCAACCTGATATTCAAAGTGACCCTTTGGTTGCACCCCCATCAACCCCATTGGATGCTGACTTCGCACCCAATAAAGCATACAACAGTGTAGTTATCGAAGACTTTACAATGATGCATCCATACGGAGATGCAGATAACATAGAACTACCTGAAATTTTCGGTGGGAACTCTACAAAAGATGAAGCACGATTAGAGAGAAATGCATTATTAGAAATACTACAACAAAATGTAATGGTACTTAAGGTTCCATTCAGAACTGATATTACAGTAGGAACTGTTCTCGTATTAAACATACCTGAAGCAGAAGTTAAGAAGGAAGATAATGATATCAAAAACACTCTTAATGATAATAGATATCTCATTACAGATATAATGTTTGAAGGATTTCCCGAACAAAGACAGGGAGAGATTACTATAGAATGTGTTAAAGAAAGTTTTTCAGAAGACATTAAGTCTAGTAGACCTTTGGATAATGTTGGGTCAGGAGAGATTATATAATGCATCATTTTTATGGAATAGTTGAGGATAGACAAGACCCTCTAAAGATAGGTAGGGTTCGTGTAAGGATTCACGGTATTCATACTGCAGATAAGTCTTTGATTGGAACACCCGATTTACCTTGGGCGCAAGTATTACTACCAACCACCTCTGCAGGATTATCAGGTCTTGGATTTAATTCACACGGACTTGTAGAAGGTACAACTGTATTTGGATTCTTTAGGGATGGTAGTAAACAAGACCCAATTATCATAGGTGTTGGTACAGGTATAACAACCGATGGTTTTAAACAAGAAGTTGGTGGTACCATTTTGTCTAGAAGAGTTGATAGGGGATTCAATGACCCACGTAGACTAACTCCTACAGACTATAAAGGAACAGATGATGATGTTACACCAACAGCAGATTCCAAAAGGTCTTGGGGTCTCAATAAAGCATTAGATACTGCACCAATCATACCCGAGTCATTAAGTATAACTTATACTGGTAGTGGTTCTACTATCACAAATCCAACTCTAACAGAGAGTGACCTACCATATTATCCTTTGTATTTTGGAGAGTCAGACCTATCTAAGTTTGCAAGAGGTGATGGGACATACGAACATAGAAGTATCAGTGGTATAGTTGAGAGTAAAAATATAACTGCAGTAGTAGATTCAATAAAGAACGCAGACCCAAACCTTGCAGTGTTCCCTAATTCAAAAGCAAACCCAGTTTATCCATACAACAAAGTTATGGCATCAGAGTCGGGTCATATGTTAGAGATTGATGATACACTAGATGCAGAAAGAATTGCAGTTGAACATAGGTCAGGAACATTCCACGAAATACATCCTGATGGTTCTCAGGTAACTAGAATAGTTAATAATAATTACACTGTAGTGTGTAAAGACAATGAAGTCTTTGTTGGTGGTAAAGTGAATGTCGTGGTAATGGGTAACTCTAATATTAAGACATACGGTGATGTTAAGTTAAAAGGTTATGGTAAAGGTGAGATTGATGTTACAGGAACAATGGACATCAAATCAGGTGGGGATATGACACTCCAATCTGCAAAAACACTTAAACTAAAAGCACAAGTAATACAAGAAGGTTCATAGTGACCACAAAGGATGTAGCAGAAACTTCAAAAGAGTTAAAGATTGATTTACCTCTTTCACTTCCGTGTCCAACGGATGATATCTTTAGTATACCCAAAGTAGAAGATATACTAAAACCACTCCAAGAGATTGCACAACTTCCCGATAAACTAGATGCAAAGATTGCTCTGATGAAAAAGGAGAAAGAAGAAGAGATAGTTGCACTCAACGAAAAGTTAAAGAACCCCGATTTAACTGCAGAAGAAAGAACTGCAATACTACAAGAGATAAAAACTGCAGAAGATTACATTGATAATATTCTCTTAGGAGAACTCTCTGAACAGTTTAATGAAATCAAAGAAGACATTGAAAAGTTTTTTGATACTATGGAAGGTGTTCTAAGTCCGTTTTGGAAAACGAGAGAAGGGACAGAGAAACGCAATCTACAAAAAGAACTCGAAGATGCACTAGATGAGTTATTTTCAGAATTTCATCTATTCATTCCAATTAAAATTTCAGAGTTGATAGAAAAACTTGTACCACTTAGTTTAACCATCCCTATTCTAGGTCTTCAGATAGACATCATTAAAATAGTCACTAGTCCTAATTATAGGAAGGAGATACAAGACCAAATTGGTGGAAAGAATTTTGTAACTCAAATTATATCTAAAAGAAAACGACTTGCAAAAGTTAACGAAAGGTTAACAAAAGAAATATATGTTTTAAATGCAGAAGAGATTGATAAATTAGAGAAAGAAAAGGAACAACTAGAAAAGGATATACTTGCACTTGAAGAGAAAAGGACAAAACACATTGATAGATTCTTCAATCTAGTTCCTGAAGCACAAAGAAAATTTGATGGAAAAATACAAGAACTCAATAACGATTTAAAAGCAAAACTTACTTGGGACTATATCAAAACAGAGATGAAAGAATGGGTTTTAAATGCACACATAAAAGCATTCGAAAAACTTATTGATATGTTCGAAGAGATATGGGATGCATTAGGATTACCAAAACTACCTTTCTCAAAAATTTCAGAACTTCTTTCTATGGATATATCTGCACTTCTAGAAACCCTTACAGCAGAACTAAAGAGAAGATTTCAAACTACTGCTAGTGAACTTAGAGGGAAAATTAAGGAGATTGATAAGAAGTTAGAAACTGAAACCGACCCTGCTACGATTGATAAACTGAACGAAGAGAAACGAGAACTAGAACAAAAACTTATAGACGAGAAAGGGAAATATTTAAGACAACTGGAAGATGCTGTACTTGGATTTGAGATACCAATTATAGGAATGACTATTGAGGAGATAATCGGTGGAAAGAATGTATCTACCAATTCTAGTTTAGAGGAAAGACTTGCAAGGTTTGAAACAAAGTTTGAAGACTTCAAACAGAACTGGATGCAGAAACTTCTTATGGCGTGGGTTAAGATAGTTGAAAAGTTTTTATCTGCTATAGGTTTGGGTAAAATCATTGATTTGTTATTGTTAACTATGTGTGACTTCTTAAAACTGATTGGAAATCCATTTGGTGCTATGATTACTATACCCAATCTTGACGGTATACTGCAATCAACTACATATAAACCTGTAGTTCGTGTTAACACTAGTAGTAGAAGTAGGGTGGAGGGAGTAGCATCTTTTGGTGCAGATGGTGACACTGATGAGTTTCAATTGACAGGTGGAGAAGGAACTACCAAAGTATTTGTAAATGGAGTAGAACAATCGGAAATAACTATTACAAGCAGTACTGTAAATGGAATTACAACTGATACAGTAACATTTGAAGAAAACCCCAATGAATTTGATTTAGTCTCAATAATAAAAGTCTAATGGTGCATAAATAGTATTATGGTTGATTACGTAAAGACAGAAGGTAAAACAGTTGCATCTAAAACTGCATATGCTGATTTAGACCTCACCTTTAAAGCACATCCCATAACAGGTGATGTAACACTTCGTAAAGATTCAGATGCAATAAGACGGGCAGTGAGTAATATCATCCAAACTAATAAATATGAGAGACCATTTAAACCAAATTTTGGTGGGTCTGTTAGAGATATGTTGTTTGAACTAGATACCGACAGTAAGGTAAAACGAATGAAACGTGCTTTAACAGAACAGATAGAAAATTTTGAACCACGTGTAACAGGTGTTGAAGTGGTTTTAGGTGACGTGGTAGAGAATAGAATACCTGTAACAGTTTTTTATAGAATTATTAACGGGTTAAAAACACAACAATTAGATTTCACAATACGAAGGGTTCGATAATGGCAATAGACAGTTCAAAAATTAATGTATCAGATTTAGATTTCGACAGTATCGCAGATAATTTAAAATCATATCTTCAAGGACAAGATAAGTTTAAAGATTATGACTTTGAAGGGTCAACGATGTCTGTTCTCATCGACCTTCTTGCATACTCATCACATATAAGTGCAGTGAATACTAACATTGCAGCTTCAGAGTTATTCTTAGACTCTGCACAAATGAGAAAGAACGTAGTATCTCGTGCAAAAGATTTAGGGTTTACTCCTGTAACAGAAAAATCATCAACTGCAATTGTTGATATCAATTTAAGGAATGTGAGAAATGCAGATGGTACTTCGCCATCAACAACAGAGATGACTTTAAACAGAGGTTCAATCTTTACAACTACATACGATGGACTAACATATGAATATGTTGTGCCCAACTCAGTAAGACCTTCCCAAAACAAAACAAACTATGCATATGCAGATGTAAATTTAGTACAAGGTACTTACTTGACTGATAAGTTCGTACACGACACTCAAGTATCTAATCCAAAATATGTATTATCAAATGCAAGAGTTGACAGGTCTCACATCACTGTGTCCATAGACTCAAATGGTAGTATTGAATCATATTCTCTCTCTACAGATATCTCAACCATCAATACAGAATCTAGGGTTTATTACACTCAAGAAAATGATGAAGGGTTCTTAGAAATCTATTTTGGAGATGGTGTATTAGGTAAAGCACTTAAGGATGGAGATATTATTACGGTAACATATATTGTGGTAGATGAAAATCACGCTGATGGTGCAAACATCTTTACTATGCAGTCGGGTATTAATGGATACTTCGATGCAATTATCACAACTACAACTAAATCATCAGGTGGTGCAGAGAAAGAAAGTATAGAGTCCATCAAATTCAAAGCAAATAAATTTTACACTTCACAAAACAGACTGGTAACACTGAATGACTATAAAGCAAAGGTCAGTGAGTATTACCCGAATGCAGATGCAGTTGCAGTATGGGGTGGAGAGGACAATGACCCACCTGAGTATGGTAAGGTCTTTTTAGCAATCAAACCACAAAATTCAGATTACTTATCTGATACAGAGAAGAAAACTGTAGTAGATAAACTTAAAGCATTAAACATTCTAACAATTAGACCAACAATAGTCTCGCCCGAAATTACAAAAATTTTACTTACAACAACATTTAAATATGATGCAAAGAATACAGACTTGTCAACAGGTGAGATGGAGAATGTTGTAACAAATTCAATACTACAATTCGATAAAGATAATCTAAAAAACTTTGATGCAGTATTCAGACATTCGAAACTATTACAATCAATCGATGCATCTAACACTGCAATTATGTCTAATACAACTAATGTTAGATTATCAAAGAAATTAACAATAACAGAAAACGCAGAGACAGGATATATAGTCAATTACGGTAATGCATTCTATAATCCCCATTCAGGTCATAATATGGCAGGTGGTGGTGTAGTATCATCTACTGGATTTTATGTCCAAGGTGATTCTGTAAACATTCAATATTTTGATGAAGACGGTAGTGGTAATCTAAGAAGATACACATTATCAGGTTCAACAAGAATATATCAAGATTCCGCTGCTGGTACCATAGAGTACTCTAGTGGTAAAATTACAATCAATGCCATCACATTTACATCTACTGTTAATGTTGATAGTACGATTGATTTCACTGTTGTCCCCGACAGTAACGATGTCGTTGCAACAAGGGGCAGTTTAATTGACATATCCAATAAGGATATTAAGGTTAAGGGTGAAATAGACACCATCGAAAGTGGTGAAAGTAGTGCTGGAGTTGGATACACATCCACCTCTAGTAGTTCATATTAATATGAATAAAGTGGTCTAAGACAGTAGGTTCTGTGCTTAGAGTAGCATTCCATTAACTTGGTTTTTATAGGAGAAAAACAAAATGGCAGATAAAAAAATAAGTGCGTTATCATCAGTATCAGATAGTGATATCGGGTCAGATGATTTACTACACATTGTAGATAACCCAGGCGGTACACCTGTAAACAAGAAGATGACTATTGGTCAACTTTTTGAAAACGTACCAACTCATCTTGCAATCAATGACATCGTAACTGAATCTTCAGCTGCGACTGATTTAGCTGCAAGTTCAACAACAATTGTTGATGGTTCATCATTCACAGCAGACGTTGCCTTTACATTAGACAACGGAACAGATACAGGTCAGATTAAGTTCTTGTCTTGTTCAGGAATGGCATCATCATATGCAGCGAACATTACAGTGTCATCTTGGCACAATTCAGGTGTTTCTGCACCACAAATCGTGTTGAATGCACAAGGTGAAGGTTGTATCTTAGTTTGGAACGGTTCCGTATGGTTACCAGTTGCAAATACAGGTGCTACAATAACTAACGCTTAATTAATATAGAAGAACTAGATGTCTCACGAAAATTTAATTGTTGATAAACTATCGCATAGATTACCATCGCTTTTACCCGATTTTGTAAAAGCAGATAGTCCTGCACTTGAACAGTTTATAAAAGCATACTTTGAGTTTCTAGAAGCAGAAATATTAATTATCGAGTCTCCCGAAGAAATAGGAGACATTGTTTTAGAAGATGGTCAGGGTTCTATGTTATTAGAACCCTTGACTGTTGCACCGTCGCCCGATGCAACAACTTCTAAAGTTGTACAAGAGAAATCAAAACAACAAAATGGAGAACTTGTCTTAGTAAGTCCTCTCGAAGTGGGTGAATATGTTTATGGTTCTATTAGTGGAACAATCTCTGAAATAAGAGTTGTTGCTGGTAATACATTATATCTTAAAACAATTTCAGGAAATGGTTTTGCAAAAGGCGAAACTATTACAGGTAGGGATGGTAATTTTACTGCAAAGGTAAAATCGTTTAAAGAAAACACAATCCTTGCAAACAATCGTCTCTTAGACTATTCGGACATTGACCACACGACAGAAAGTTTCGTTGAATACTTTCAAAAAGATTTTGTACCATCATTAAACCTAAAGAATGTTAAGAACAAACGACTTGCAATTAAGAACATCGGTAAACTTTATAAAAAGAAAGGTACTGAAGAGTCTTTAAAGTTCTTAATGCGTATCCTTTATGGAGAAGATGCAGAAATTAGTTATCCATATGAACAAACAATTCAAATTTCAGAATCTAATCATAGTCAAAAAAGACGTATGGTTATTAGAATGGATAACGAAAATCTTATCCCATCAGCAACTGATAAGATTATACAATACACTACAGGGTCAGATTTTATTGAAGGAGACTCTATTGTAGAAAATGTTTACAATTTAGAATCGGATAAAGGAATCTATTCTATTGAAATAACAGATAGTCACAAAGGAACATTTACAGAAGGTTCAGTAGTTAACTTAGTTGATAGAGATGGAGTGACTAATGTAACTGCACGTGTATTAGGTGTAATTTCTGATATTGCATTTGGTAGTTCCTCAACGTATTTTGAAACAGACACTGGAGATAATATAGTTTTAGAAACTGTATCTCAGCGTGAAACTGTTGGAAATGTTCTTGCGACTCAACAGGACATTGTTGTAGACAATGATACTACAGGTGGTTCATACCAAGGATTAGGAACATTTGATAGAGGAGACATTGTTCAATTTGATAATCATAGTACACAATATCGTATTATAAAAATCGACTCTACAATATTTACAATTGAAAAACTCTCATCACCACACGGAACTGGTTTAGAAACAGATGTTCCAAGTGGAACATTACTAAGAAAGATTAGTGAAGGATTGATTACAGAGAACAACCAAAGGGGTTCACTCTATGATGTTAGTTATAGATTAGACTTTACTGGTGGTAATAGAGATAAGGATGTTATAAATTCTCGTGGAATCTTAGATGGTGTTACATCAGGTTCTGTTGATAAAATATACATCGAAGACGGTGGAAGTGGATACCATAATACATTTTCTGCTGTAACCGAAGGAACAGTAGACCAAATTATTACTGAAGATGGATTTGAATTACAATATGAAGATAATTCTTATTGCATAACAGAATATTCAGAGTCTTCAACAAAACTGATATTTGGAACTGCATTGGATAATGCAATCAGAGTAGACCAAGAAGTTTTTGGTACTAACATTAGTAGAGTTAAAGTTTCTGATATATCAGAAGATAGATTATCAATGACTGTTAGTAGTCCGCTATCTCTTACTAACAATTCAATTTTACAAATAGGATTACCACAATTAGTTGTATTTGATAACAGAGATACGAGAGGTAGTGGTGCTAAAGCTATCATCGGTTCTGTTGGTGATGAAATTATCTTAGAGAACAAAGATGTTTATGGTCAGTTTGAGTTCACTGCAACTGCAGGACAGACTCTATTCAATGGTATTGACAACTATGGTATGAGACTCATATTCAATGATGAAAAAGTTAAAGTTTTTGTCGATGGTATTCAATATACACAAGGTGATGTAACATACGGTTATACAAAAAAGAATGACAGAATTGTATTTAATACTGGATTAACTGCTGGACAGAAAGTTGACATATATCAACAGTTTAATAACTTGACATATGAAGATGGAACGAGAACAAACTTAGAAACTACTGAATCCAATATTAGAACTATTAATATCATTGATGGTGGAACAGGTTACACCAAAATACCAAAAGTATATCCTGGCGGATACATCTACTTGAGTGATACTTCAGGATATGATATTGGTGAACAAATAAATCAAGAAGTAGCAGAAGTTGTAACTGCAACAGGACTATTGATATCAAAAACTGCAACTAGATTGGAAATTGCAAGAAGGTCAACCGATACAGGAACTTTCCTTGCAGGTACCAGTATTGTGGGTGGTACATCTGCAACTACAAACACTTCTAGTCAAGTAAATGTTTCAAGTGGAACAGGTGCAAAACTTTTTGCATACTCTGATACAATTGGTGGTGTTGCTTCAATTAATATAGAAGAACAAGGATACAATTTTAGTGAAGATGGGTTGATTGCTTCAACCTCACATCATCCACTTCTAATTGAAACACCGACAACAAATTTACAAACAGGTATTGCTTTAACTGGTGACACTTCAGGAACAACTGCAACAGTTGTATCATATGATGCAGACAGACACATCTTAACCTATACCGATTTAGATGGTGATTTCCTAGACGAGGAAATAGTTTCCTTTAATACAACAGATGAGTTTAAGGTTATAAAGAACCATAGATTTGATGGTCGTGGTAAATTTGGTGGTGAGGGTATCATTGAAGAACAACTATTGGGAGATAAGAGTACACTGGATGCATCTGCATCTAATATTCACGATGGTAAGTTCTATCAAACACATTCATATGTTATTAAAGTTGGTGAGTCTATTAATGAATATAGGTCAGCAGTTAAAGATTTACTTCATCCTGCAGGACACATCTTCTTTGGTGAAGTTGCAATTAAAAATGTTGTTATATCGGATGAATCAGCAGGTATAATTTCAGCAGATTCTTCTTTACAAAATGTTAATATTGAAACAAGAGACGATGTAGACAATTCACTTAATGTAGATGTTCTCTATAGACCTACTATCATCATTTTCGGAGAACCTACACTTGCAGTTATAAATCCATTCTCTAATTCATCACGAGTAATTGAATTGCACGAATTTTTACCACACGGAGATATCGTATTTGAAGATGGTGGTAAACCATTAATAGAAGATAAAACAACAGGGTTCAAAGTAGGTGATACTAATTACTTCCGTATGGAAGACACTACTGTTGACCCATTAGCTGTCTTACAAAATGCAGGATTAGAAGATAACACACCTACTGTAGATAACTCAGGGTCAATAATCCCATCAACAGTTTCCAACCCTGCAGGTATAGCATTGGGTGCAAGGTCAGAGTATTATGACACATCTCATAAAAACAGACACTTCAATATCAATGTTATCAACTCGTTTGCATACACACCAGTACAAAGTTCACCAAGACTTGATGGTGCAATTACTGTATTGAACTTGTGTCGTGCTGATGATAACAATGAAAGTCTTACACCAATCAATTCATTTGGATTAGTTCCTGAAAGACGACCTTCAGACCAAGGTAAAGTTTTCTCAGTATTCACACAAGAGGAAGAAGTTCTTGTAATGGAAGATGGTAGTAGAATTGAGATGGAAGAACATATACATCATCTAAGGTTTGAACCAAATGAACACGCAGTCGTTAAGGGTGTTAATGGTGACAGAATGTTATTAGAAGACGGTGACATTGCTCAAATGGAATCAGCAACGCAAGTTGGTGAAATTGAATACTTTGTATCGGAAAGAACGATTGATTTATTCGATAATGAACTGTATACAGAAGACAATCATAGAATGATTATGGAAGATGGTAGTGTACTTGTACACGAACAGTCTTCTGAAAATAATATTAGTACATTTATTCCGTTAGGACATACTTTGCGTACACTAAATATTATACAAGGTCAACAGACATATGACATCTCTTATTACTTGAAAGATGAAACCGACAATGATGACCTTTTATTAGAAGATGGTAGTGGAAATTTCCTCAAAGAGGAATCAAAAACAGAAGGAATACGAATATCAGACTTTGAATATTATTATCCAAAGATGAATATCCCCGATTATCCTCTTCACGAAAGAAAAAGAACAAATATTGGATTTAGTACTTACGTAAAGTCTGCATAAGTATATAAATAGTATTATAAATATCTTAGGAGATAGAAATGGCAGCAATTATAACAGAAAAGTTTCGAACACATAATGCGAAACAATTCAGAGAAGACTTTAGTGAGTCGGCTTCATCCACATACATTTTTATAGGTCGGTCTTTTGACTGGTCTGATGAAAATGCACCACCATCACCAGCAAATTCAATCGGAGAAGAGATTGATGCATATTCAGATATGATTGCACTTAAAAAAGTTGCAAACACTGATGTATCTCACGGTCTTGTACGAAGAAACTGGGATAGTACAGGTGCAACATCATATGACGAATATCAACATAACATTTCAACATCAAATACTGCAGTTGCTTCAGGTGCAACAAACCTATTTGATTCAAGGTTCTATGTAATAACAGATGAGTATCACGTATACAAATGTATTAGAACTGGAAGAGATAGTTCAGGTGCCGTAGTTGCATCAACAGTTAAACCAACTGGAACAAGTCCAACTACATTAGTGTCAACTTCTGATACAGCTGCAGCTGCAGGTAGAGGATACCTTTGGAAGTATATGTACACAGTTTCTGCTTCAGAAACAATCAAATTCGTAACAAACGATTTTATACCAGTTAAAACAATTGGTGCTCAAACAGAAGTTGATGGTGAATCTGCAATCGGGACTGCTGCTTCCGATAACGGAACTGCACAATGGGATGTTGAGAATCAAGCAATAGATGGTGCAGTGTATCACATAGAAGTTACTGCAGGTGGTTCAGGTTATAATGACGGTGATTACACTGCAGTTGCAATCTTAGGAGACGGTCAGAATGGTGAATGTACTGTTACTGTTTCAAGTAATGTTGTAAGTCACATAACAGTGACAACAAATGGTTCAGGTTATAAACGTGCTTCAGTTGATATTGATAATATTACAGGAATTGGTTCAGGTACTAACGCTGTTGCAAATGTAATTATATCTCCTATCTATGGTCACGGTTCTAGTCCTATTGAAGAATTAGGTGGAAACTACATTATAGTTAACTCAAGACTTGAATTTAACGAAGGTTCAGGCGATTTCCCAACAGATAATGACTTCAGAAGGATTGGACTTATCCAAGACCCATTTGCTAAAGGTACTACAACTGTATCAACTAGTGATTCATTAACTGCATATCATCAGATTACTGTTTCAGGAACTGGTAATATTAGTGTTGATGATACTATTATGAACTCAAATTCAAATGGAAGTGGTGTTGCAGTTTCAAGAGTAGTGTCAGTTGATTCTACAAATAATATTGTTTCACATACACCTGTTGCTAATTCAGGTGGACAATATGTTGACTTTGCAAATAGTGACACTATCTATGTTGGTGGTGTGCAAGTTGCTACTACTGGTGGAAGTGCTGTAAGTACAACTCATCCTGAAGTTGAAAGATTTACAGGTAAAATTATGTACATTGAAAACAGGGGCAGGGTAACACGTGCTGCTGACCAAATTGAAGATATCAAACTGATAATCGAAATGTAATTAATGGGGTCTCTATGACCCCTATAAGAGAGTTAAAATGCCAGAAAAAACTGATTTAAATATATCACCGTACTTTGATGACTACTCTGAAGATAAAAACTTTCATAAAGTTCTCTTCAGAGCAGGTAGACCACTACAAGCAAGGGAATTAACCCAGTCACAAACTATATTACAAAACCAAGTTGAGAAATTTGGAGACCACTTCTTTAAAGAGGGGTCTATAGTACAGGGTGTTCAATCAGGCGTAGATTTAGAACTGTATTATGTAAAAGTATCCACAGAAAACCCTAATGTATTAGGCGATGCTGCAGTCGAAACCTATAGAAAATCCTTTCACGGAAAACTTATTCGTGGTAAAACAACAGGGGTTATTGGAAAGGTTATAACGTCATCAGCAGAAACAACTGATGATAAATTGACTATTTTTGTTAAGTACTTAACACAAGGTACTTTAAATGAATACACTTTCTCTGCAGATGAAGAACTAGAAGAGGTTGGTGTTGATTCAGGTGGAGCATACTCATCAGTATCTTCAAATAACAATTATTTTAAAGTACTACCAACAGCAGATACACCAATCGGAGTTGGTTCATTAGTTAAGATTGATGAAGGTGTTATATACACAAGAGGATTCTTTGTCAAAGTTGATGCTCAAGAAATCTTATTAGAAAAATATAGTTCTAGACCAAGTTATAGAGTCGGTTTAAAGATTAACGAAAAACTTATTTCAAATTCAGACGATTCTTCATTACAGGATAATGCAACAGGGTCAACAAACGAGAATGCAGCTGGTGCTGATAGACTACAGGTCAATTTAACACTTGCTAAATTCACAATTGATACCACTACTGATTCTAATTTTATTGAGTTAGTCAGAGTTAATCAGGGTACTATTGAACTACAGATTTCAACTCCTGTTTATAACACTATAGAAAAGACACTTGCACGAAGAACATTCGATGCAAATGGTGATTTTGTTGTAAGACAATTTACACAATCACTAAGAGAACATTTAGATGATACAACTAACAGAGGTTTCTATACTTCTGATAATGGTGGTAAAGAAAACCAGTTCATTATGCAAGTATCGCCTGGCAAAGCATATGTCAAAGGATTTGAGATTGAAAAAACAGGAACATCAACGATTCCATTCTCAAAAGCAAGGTCAACTAAATCCCTTCTAAATGCTAAGTCACCGATTCGTTTAGGAAACAAATTAAGAATTTTAAATACACATTCATTACCCGAAGTTAATCAGGGTATTGACAGTACAGGAATAACACCATACAAATTCTGTAAATTATGGAATTATAAAATAGATGATATGACATCTGATAATCATTCAGCAGATGGCCCTCGTGCAGAAAATCGAGACCCTGTTGCGGCTGATAATGCAGGTGGTGTTGAACACATAGGATTTGTTAGAGTAAGAGACATAGAACATAATACTGGTTCAGCAGCTGCTGGAGAGTATAATGAAGATTCAACAAAATTTGACTTATCAGTATTTGATGTTAAGATGTTTACTAAATTAACATACTCAGCACATTCAGGTACTGCAGTTGCTGGTGATAAAGTCACTGGTAGTTCTACTGGTGCAACAGGATATGTTGCATATGACAACAATTCAAATGCACTTTATCTTCACGATGTTGTTGGTAATTTCTCAACTAATGATAATTTATCATCACTTGGTAGTGGTTCTTTTGCAACAACAGGTGGTAATCAGATTACTGCAGTAAGAAATTATAACATTGACCGTGCAAGGTCAATCACACAAGAACCGACAACAAGTTCAAATCAACATTTTAGTGCTGATATTGAAACTGCACAAATAAAAATTTTAACAGGTACCGTATCATTAGGAACTAATACTTCAGTTGCAGGTGTCGGTACACTATTTACTACAGAATTAAAAGAGGGAGATATAATATTCAACCCTGCTGGAAGTGAAGAACTAGTAGTTTCTTCGGTCACTTCAGATATTGCTTTAACACTTGTAGGTGCATCATCTAGTGCGTACAATGGTAATGTAGAAAGAAGACGAGTAAAACTGATTGACCAAGACCAAACAGTGAATATATTCTCTTGGCCTAGAGACTATGTTAAAACACATTCTTGTGATAATGTAAAGGTAAAAAGACAAACAGTTCAGTCAATCTCTGCATCAGGTAGTGTAACTATTGCACAAACAGAAGGTACATTCGAAGACCAAAATACTGATAACTTCTCTATTGCAGTTATCGATACTTCTTCTGCATCAAGTCCAACACTTAATAACGGGGACTTATTAGACATTCAAACATTTGAAGACACTTCACCTTCACAAAATGGTGATGGTCAGTCTTTAACATTAACTGGATTCAATGCTGTAAATGAAAATGTTAAATTAAGAATAACATATTCTATGTTGATTAGTAATCCAGCATCAAGAACAAAAGATTTAAATCAAGGTCGTGCATTATCAATGTCAGGAGACAGAAATGCATCTTACACTGGAGTTTATGGAACATCATTTAGAGACAAAGAGTTAACACTAGGTGTTGCAGATGTTCATAAGATTCACGGAATATACGAAGGGGTTGGTGGAACACCTACAACACCTAACGCAACACTTGGAAGTGAAAGTAAAAGCTTTACAATACACGAAACATTAGTCGGACAAACATCTAATGCTCGTGCAGTATTAATTGATTACAATTCAAGTTCAACATCATATTGGTATATGATATCAGGAAAGTTCCAAGAGGGTGAATTTGTAGTTGGTCAGACATCAGCTGCACAAGCAACTCTAACAACAGTATCACAAGGTTCATCAAATATAACAAACAGATACTTCTTTGACAACGGTCAAAGAGATGGATACTATGATACCTGTAAACTTGTTAGGAAACCATCAGAACCCGAACCAAATAATGAAATATTAATAGTATTTGACCATTTTTCACACGGTACTGGTGACTTCTTTGATGTAAATTCTTACAGTGTAGACTATGAAGACATTCCAGTTTATTCTGCAAACAAAGTAGACTTAGGTGGTCAAGAACCCGATGGTACATATGAGTTATCAGATGCATTGGACTTTAGACCAATTGTAGGTCAACTATACGATATAGATTTAACAGTAAATCCAAACATATCTTCAGTAAGTGACATTAGTACTGCAATCGAATATGCACCATTCTCATATGAAAATGGTAGACACTATTCTTCTACTAGAGATAAAGCAACTACTAGTAGTGGTTCTAATTACGATACAAATCCAAGTTTACCTGGCACACCTATTACAGGTTCAAGTCTGCAAGGGGATATTTCTTTCTATGTTGGAAGAATAGATAAACTGTTTTTACATAAATCAGGTAACTTCCAAATATCATCAGGAGAACCATCTCTTTCACCAACTAAACCTAAATCGGTTGATGGTGCAATTGAATTATTTGAGTTGTCTATACCCGCTTTCACAAAAAAATTAAAGAACATTAAAGTTAGGTCACAAGACCATAGACGATTTACTATGAAAGATATTGGTAAAATCAATCAAAGGGTTACTAACTTAGAAAGGGTAACATCTCTTTCATTATTAGAAAAGGATACACAAACAAAACAGATTTTAGATGGTGACGGATTTGATAGATTTAAATCAGGATTCTTAGTAGATAACTTTAGAGGACATAGAGTTGGAGATGTAAATCATCCCGACTATAGAAACTCTGTTGATGGTAGATTAGGAGTATTAAGACCACAATCTTATTCACAATTTTTTGATATAGGTTTGAATACAGGAAAATCTGCAAACTATAAAAAAACTGGTAATCTAATAACACTTCCTTACGTAGAACAAACATTTGTCAATCAAGATAAAGCATCTCGTTCAATTAATGTTAACCCATATCACGTATTTGCTTTCTTAGGAAATGTTAGTCTAACACCCGAAACAGATATTTGGAATGATAGTGAAAGACTTCCTGAAGTTAGAATTAATAGAGAAGGAAACTTCGATGCAGTTCTATCAGACAATGCAAATGGATTGGGAACTGTATGGAATAACTGGCAGACTACTTGGGTAGGAGAACCGAATACTATTTCATCTGAAATCACTGCAACTTCAAATGGTTCGTGGAGTGGAGACCCATCACAAGGTGGTGAATGGATTCCTGGCGTAGAAGTATCAAGAGAGATTACAGAGACACCTGAAATACAAACAAGAACGGGTGTATCTACAAGTGTTGTTGAAGACTTTGTAGAAACACGAAACGATAGAATGGTATCTGTATCTATTATACCATTTATTCGTGCAAGAACAATTGAAATAGATGCAAATAATTTAAAACCAAATACTTGGCATTACATATACTTTGATGATATGGGTGTGCATTCATATGTTAGACCATTTAGTGCTGCATATGCACAAGATGGTTCATCAACAACACTTGGTAAAGGTGTAAAAACAGATGGTAATGGTAGACTTCGTGCTTATTTTGAACTTCCAAATTCTAATACACAAAGATTCCCGACAGGACAAAGAGAACTTAAGATTACATCATCAAGATATAATGAGAATAATCCATCTTCTGTGGGTACAGGTATATACCAAGCACAAGGATTACTACAATCTAATCAAACAGAAATTGTTTCAACAAGAAATGGTAGAGTTGTTACAGAAAGAATGAATGGAGAGAGAAACTTCACAAGTAGGGGAGAAGCAGTTAACTCAACAAGTATAGACACAACTGCACCTGCTATTCCAAGTCCTCCTCCAAGTCCTCCAGTACCAATCCCTGATGTAATTGTGGTTGATACTCCACCTTTGCAGATACCCGACCCTATAATATTGCCGCCAGTACCTTTACCGCCGACAATTCCTGCAATATCATTTAGAGAAGATAGATTCCAACCTCTAGGGTTCATTGAAAGAATACAAATTGATAGAAGAACTACTTGGGGAGACCCACTTGCACAATCATTCTTAGTAGAATCTAGTGGTGGTGCAATGATGTCTTCAATTGACCTATTCTTTAAGACCAAAGATGATAATCTACCTGTATCCGTACAAATCAGAACAATGATAAATGGATTCCCAGGCCCAGTTGTAGTACCTTTCTCAACAGTTACTAAAAATCCTAGTGATGTAAACCTATCAGAAGATGGTTCAACATCAACTAACTTTGCATTCGAATCCCCAGTATTCTTAGAAGATGGACAAGAATATGTATTTGTGGTATACTCAAACTCAAACGAGTATGAATGTTATATATCTAGAATGGGTGAGACTGATATCGCAACAGGACAAACAATTTCAGGTCAACCTTATGCAGGTTCATTATTCTTGTCTCAGAACAACTCAACTTGGACTCCAACACAAGAAGATGACCTTAAGTTCCACTTAAAGATGTGTAGTTTTGACACTTCAGTTGCTGGATATCTTTCATTTGAAAATGATACTTTAAGTACTGCAAAATTACAAGAGAATCCAATTGAAACCGTTTCAGGTCAAACTTATACTAAAGTGTATAACTACAATCACGGTATGTACAACACTTCATCTAATGTTGTAATCTCAGGTGTCAGTGGAGATAGACAAGGTGCAGTATTAGAAATTGCAAATGCAGTTGATACAGGAACATTGCCATCAGATGGTTCATATGATATAGTCCACGGTGGAACAGTTGGAAGTGACAGCGTTACCATAACAACAAGTGGTACAGGAGATGTCACATCAACAGGACTTGCATTTAATATTACAGTAGAGACTATTTCAGGAACTGCAGATATAACTGCAACAAAAATTAAAAATACTGGAAGTGGTCATACTGCAGGAGATGTTATAACTTGTACAATTGGTTCTGCATTTAGTTTTACTGTTAATGTAACTACAGTTGGTGAAACACTAGGTGGTATTCCAGTGGATTCAATTAACACAACATTCACTTCAATAGAGAGTACATTTGATATGGATTCTTTCAGAGTAGTCCCCGATATATCATCATACGACTTTGTATCATCATACAGTGCAACCGAATCTACTGTAGGTGGTGGTGAGGAAGTATATTCATCACGCAATTATTATTACGATGCATTACATACAATGATTCCAAATGTTGCACCCGAAGATACTTTCGTGAGTGTTAATGCTGTTGGAACTCCAATGAACTCGCCCGAAGGTTACATTGATGGAACTGTTTATACTAAGAGAACTAGTGGTGATATCATTGCATTAAATGATAATGTATTCTTCTCATCTCCAAGTATTGTTGCATCATCAATAAATGAACAAAATGAGATGTCTAGTGATAAATCGTTTGAATGTAGACTTCAGTTGGTGTCTGCAAATAAAAATGTATCTCCAATAATTGATGTCAGTTCAGTTGGTGCATTAGCAATCTCAAATAGATTAAGTGGATTGAGTTCTACTGATACAGAAACTATCTCAATTAATACAGAATCAGAAGGTGAGAATAATGTTATGTGTTATATCACTAAGAAAGTTAACTTAAAGACTCCTGCATCAGGAATACGAGTTACTGCTGATATATTCAGACCTGCAACAACAGACATTAAAGTGTTATATAAAATAATTAAAAATGATGAAGAGTCTGCTCTTGATGATATTGGATTTGAGTATTTTAATACAGACGGTTCGCCTAACATAACAACAGATGCAGATGCAAGAAACTTTAAAGAGTATGAATATACTGCTGATGACTTACCCGAGTTCAGTGGATTCATAATTAAAATTGTTGGAAGGGGATATAATACATCAGTAGTACCATTAGTGTCTGCATTGAGATGTATTGCAGTTGCGTAATGGATAACTATCTAAAGGTAGAGGGTACAACAAACTTATATAGAGATGGGGACTCACAAGCAATAGTATCTACTGATATGGAACAGTGGAGACTTGCTAAGAAACGCAAAGAAATATTTGTGAAACAAAAAAACGAGATAAATAATATAAAGGAAGAGATTGGTGAAATAAAATCTCTAATTAAAGACTTATTGGAGAAAGTAAGTGGCTAAAACAGTAGACAATCATAGTACATTAGAAGACTTCAGACGTAAATACAACGACCTTGCAAATGAAGTTGGAGATAAGACTGGATTAAGAACAGAGAACACTCAAACTGTTGTTGATGCAATTAATAGTATTGAAGATAAGACTTTCTTCTTTCAAGAATTTCAATATCTTGCAACTGCATCACAAACTAGATTCACTGGTTTAGATGCATTTAGTAACACTTTAGAGTTCCGCCAACAGAAAATACAAGTATATAAAAATTCAGAACATCTTATCGAAGGAGATGATTATACGATTGGTGGGTATGGAGCATTAAGTGGAAATACACATAGTATTATAGACTTAGTTGTTGCAGCTTCTCTTAATGATAAGATTACAATATATGCATTCACTGGTTCGTATTTGGGTGTAGTTGATTCTACATCAGGTTCAGTAGGATTCTTTTCAGAGACTGCTGCAAACACTATTTACAACACAAATGACAGCGGAATTATCTTACAAGGTGATGGTGCAAATAAAACAACAGTATTAGAATCGGGTTACAATATTCAGTTTGCTGGAACTTTATATTCTGAAGGTAATCTAACTATGGCATCATCAACTACATTGACTGTAGATGCATTAACAGATGGAACATTAACAATTGATGGTGGTTCTTTAACTGGTGCAAGTAGTATTGCATCTACTTTATTTTCAGGAAATCTTACTGGTAACGTGACTGGTAATGTCACTGGCAACCTCACTGGTAATGTCACTGGAGATGTCACTGGAGATTTAACTGGAGATGTCACTGGTACAGTTTCATCTATATCAAATCACTCAACTACTAATTTAAGTGAAGGAACCAATCAATACTTTACAAATTCAAGAGCAGATGCAAGGATTGGACTTGCAAACTTAACAGACCTTTCTAATGTTGATATCTCATCTCCGTCAAATGGTCAAGTTCTACAATATAATACTTCCCTGTCAAAATGGGAAAATGCAGCTGCACCCGAAACCTATAATAACTCAGATGTTGAGAACTATATAAGTGGTGGGAATGGTATTAGTTACTCTAGTGGGGTGATTAATGCAAATGTTACTGATGGAATAGTTATTGAGAGTGATAACATACAACTGGATTATGAAACTGTAAGTTCTGCACCAAGTAGTGTTGGTTCAACTTCAACTGGACACTTATGGTTTGTGATATGATATGTCTGAAGAAATTTATATAAACACTGGGACTACGATACAACAACCGTATCAAGGTCAATCTGTACGAAACGCACAAAACGCTGAGACAAGACAGACTACAGCACAAACACCTGCGAATGCACAAACACCGTTTACGTATCAAAATAGACAGCCTACTACATATAGAAACCCTGTAAATTCACAGGAACCTAATATTAGGAATGCACAGACTCCGTTTACATATCAAAGAACAGGTCGAGTACCATTTATATACACTCATAGAAGTCCGTTTACTTATCAGAGAACTGGTCAAACTCCATTCACTTATCAACACCAAACGCAACAACCTTACATTGCAAACAGTCAACAACCAAACATAAGGAACGCTCAGTCTCCATACATTGCTAATAAACAGAGTCCCTACATTGCAAACTCTCAATATACAAACACTGTAAACCAACAGTCTCCTTATATTGCGAATGCACAACAACCGTATCCATATATTGCTAATAAACAAAGTCCGTTTACATATAACCATAGAAGTCCATTTACTTATCAGAGAACTGGTCAAACACCGTTCACTTATAATAACCAACAGCCATATCCGTTTATCACAACAGTACCATATACATATAACAGTACAGGAACAGCAACTGTTTATCCACTAGAACAAACTTGGTATCCTACAGGATTTACATTAAGAGATACAGGTAATCTAAACCAAGCACAGGCTGGTAGGGCATACGTAAGGAAAGAAATACGTGCTGCAGTGGATACAGCAAATGACCGAATTATAATTGATGGTAAAACTGCAAAACACTATCTATCGACTGCTACAGTTACTGATTACGTGGACTATGTATCTCCTGTAGCTGATAGTTCATCCTTTTACATAAAATATTTTTATGAACCTGTTCCACAACCAGGCGGTGGTTCTACAACTGGTGCTATTATCCAAAGTTCACCCTGTAATAGTACAACACAAGACCCTTCAGATGATGGTTATAACAATAATACTTATTATACAATTCCTGCATCAACTAATTACATATCTTTAATTTGGAGAGCAAGTGCTGATGTGCCAGGTAATGGTGGTTCTAATAATTGTATCCTTACAACTACGGGTAGCTCTGTGACAGTTACACTTAAAGCACTTCCGACAGGGGGTGGTGTTAATTCATATATAACAACAGCAAGTTTTGGTCAAATTGAATTGTTTTCATATGCTGGTTCTGTTGCAGAAAAATAGGGAGATGATATGGCAGAATTAACAAGTCTACAACAACCGTACCCTTATATATCAACGGGTCAACAACCTGCTTCAACACAAGGTAGAACACCTTATATTGCAAATGCTCAGCAACCATATCCGTATATTGCTAATGCTCAAGAACCAAACATAAGGAATGCAAGACAACCTGTTACATATGCTAGACAAGGTCAAACACCATTTACATATCAAAACAGACAACCTAATACATATCAAGTTCAACAACCTGCTACATATAATGTAAGACAACCCGTTATATATCAGAATAGACAACCTTTGATATATAACTATAGGTCTCCTGCTACATATGATGCAAGAACTCCTACTCCTTATATTGCAAATGCTCAGCAACCATATCCGTATATTGCTAATGCTCAAGCAGCAGTTCAAAGAGTAGCACAACAGACATATCCATATATTGCAAATGCAAGAAACCCCTCTACATATAATTATAGAAGTCCTTCTGTTTATCAAAACCCTGTAAATGCTCAGACTCCTTATATTGCAAACGCTAGACAACCTTCAACATATCAACTTACATATCAAATAAGTTATACAATGAGGTCGCCATTTACTTATCAAGTATCGTATCCGACATCTAGAACAGTCGGGCCAGTTGCAAAGGTAAAGGGAGTTTATGTAAATGATAACGGTACAATTAGAAAGGTTGACCAAGTTTATGCAAATGATAGTGGAACAGTTGAAAAGATACATCAATCAGTTCCTACTGCAAGATTTAGTAAGAATCCTTCAAACACTCAAGTATAATTCTGTATAAATAGTTATATGGCTATACTTGCAAACATATTTATCGACCAAGGAACCGACTTCAGTATTACAGTAGATGTAACTGATTCTGCTGGAGATGTTTTAGACCTAACAGGATATACTTCATCTGCTCAGATTAGAAAAACTTATAGTTCTTCTTCTGTTTCTGAAACTTTCACAACTTCTATATCAGCAGCTGTTGGACAAGTCACCTTATCACTTAATGATACACAAACAACTGGTTTGGAATCAGGTAGATATGTTTATGATTTAAATGTGACAAGTACTGGTGGTATAACCACTAGAGTAGTAGAAGGTCAAGCTATTGTCACACCAGGCGTAACGAGGTAATAATATGACAATTAAAGGAACATTAAGTAGAGTAGCAACCATAGGTGGTAGAGTCCAAGGACAAGGTAATATCCGTGCAAAACAAGTTGCAATAGGTTCAGGTGGTGGTGGAACAGATTTAACTTCAAAATCAATCAATGAACTTTCAGACGTAAACGCATCTGAAACAGATGACGGACTTTTATCATATGATGCAACAACAGATAAATGGACTACTACAACAACTTTAGACGGCGGTACTTTTTAAAATAATTTTATATGATGGGTTCGAGTGATGAGTGGTCGTCCCTACAGGAAGTAATTGTAGGAACAATAAGGGGGTTTGAAAACTATACAGCTTTTTCAGGAACCCAACACGACAATGAATTCTTACCATCCATTTATTCCGAGGTGATGGAAGGTCTACAAACATTTCAAAACCTATTAGAAAAGGAAGGTGTTACAGTCCATCGCCCTGATGGTTTTTGTTATAATGTCAGAGATTGTGCAATTGTATTGGGTGACACTATACTTGAAGTCCCAATGCAATATGAAAAGGAACAACTATATCAAAGTTCATTAACTTCAATATTTAAACAAAAGTGGTTTGATGGTATGAATTGGATATCAGCACCAAAACCAACTTGGGTAGACAATGGGTATAATGACCCTATCTTTGACGGTGCGAATATTTGTAGATTAAATGACACTTTAGTGATTGCATTAAATCACACTGCAAATGGACTTGGAAAGGATTGGTTAATACGACAGTTTCCTCATTACAATATAGAGTATACAAATCTAAATCATAACATATCTCATATCGATACAAGTATATCCCCTATTTCTTCCGATACAGTTCTTATAAATGCAAGTAGATATACAGAATCTACAATCCCAAACACATTTAAAGACTGGAATAAAATATGGATTGATAAGGATGATTTAGTGGAAGAACCTTTAATGGATGGGTTAGTATCATTTGCAAGTCCTTGGATAGGTATGAATACACTTTCTCTTAATCATAATACACTATTTGTAAATGATTGTCAAACAAAAATCATAGAAAAATTAGAACAACATAACTTCAATTGCATCCCTGTTCCACTTAAACACACTAGAGAACTTGGTGGAGGACTACATTGTTGCACTTTAGATTTGGTTAGAGGTTAATGATTGTCTAAATACTAGTACAAAAATCAAGGTGTCAATCAGTGAGACACGACCCACATAGTGAGTGGACAGGTATATAATGTAATCACGACTCGGACAGTGAAGAGTCAAAAAATATAACAATTAATTTTTATAGGAAAATAAAAATGGCAACAGTAATTCAAATTAAAAGAAGTACGGGTGTTTCTGCTCCAACGGTCTCTGATTTATCGGAAGGTGAATTAGCGTACGTTCAGGATAGAAGTAACTCAGGTGCTGGTGCGAAATTATACATCGAATCTGTAGATTCTGATAACACTACTCCACTCATCCAAGCGATTGGTGGTAAGTATTATACAGATATCTTAGGCGGTTCAGCTGCAACTCCTGCTAACTTTAAAGTTGGTAATGGTGCAACTGCAGGTGCTAGTCTTCAGTTATTAGAAGATTCAGATAACGGAAGTAATTTTGTCGCATTAAAATCTCCCGATACTTTAGCAGCGGATGTGACTTTCACATTACCTGCAACGGATGGTAGTGCTAACCAAGTTCTAGGAACAGATGGTTCAGGTGCTTTATCCTTTATATCAACAACATCTACAGTAGCAGGTGCTACTGATACAGATATCACATCCCCAGTAGCAGGACACGTACTTGTTCACGATGGTTCGGACTCTTTCGACAACGTAGCATTAAGTGGTGATGTAACTATGACATCTGCAGGTGCAGTCACAATCGCTGCTAACGCAGTTCAAGTTGGAAATATCGACTTCTTAGTAGACGAAGACAATATGGCTTCAGACTCTGCAGTCAAAGTTCCTTCTCAGCAATCTGTAAAAGCATATGTAGATTCACAAGTAACAGCACAGGACTTAGACCTTGCTGGTGATACTGGAACTGGTGCAGTCGACTTAGACTCTCAGTCAATCACATTTACTGGTGGAACTGGTGTAACAACTTCTGTTTCAGGTCAAGCAGCGACTTTCGCTAT
>Ga0209425_10001046_pt1 | contig 32644 bp, 33 predicted proteins | sample COG_05_FD_184749 | JGI IMG/M metagenome (GOLD analysis project Ga0209425, IMG submission 184749) | Pelagic Microbial community sample from North Sea - COGITO 998_met_05 (SPAdes) (version 2) | ecosystem: Environmental > Aquatic > Marine > Neritic zone/Coastal water | place: Helgoland, sampling...
AAAAAGTAATTCTTGGAGAATTAAACAACATAGAGATCAATTTTTTAAAAAATCAAAAACTTTAGGTTATCGATCTAGAGCTTCATTCAAATTAATTGAAATTAATAAAAAATTTAGATTTATTAAAGATAAGACTAACTTATTGGATTTGGGATCTTGCCCAGGTGGCTGGAGTCAAGTAGCAAGTGAATTAATTAAAACAGGGAAAATAATGTCTATAGACATCAAAGATATGGATCCGATAAAAAATTTAAAATTTATTAAAGGAGATATTTTCGAAAATAAGACTAAAAATGAAGTTATTAATTATTTTAAATCAAATTTAGACGTAATTGTATCTGATATGGCCGCAGATACAACTGGGGTCAAATCTTTGGACTCAATAAGAACCAACCAGTTATGTGCTAAAGTAATCAATTTTTCAAAAGATACTCTTAAACCTAAAGGTGTATTAGTTTCTAAACTTTTCATGGGGGAAGACTTTATAGAGGTAAAAAACCTAGCTAAATCTGTATTTAAAAAAGTAAATTTTTTTAAACCAGAGTCTAGCAGAAAAGAATCGAAAGAAACTTATTTACATTGTGAAATTTTAAAGTCTTTATAAATAAAAATAATCGTATATAAGTTTATATGGTTACAATTAAAGAAGCATTAACCTTTGATGACGTTTTACTCTTACCAAGGTACTCCTCTGTTTTACCTTCTAAAACAAAAATATTTTTAGAGCTAACTAATAAAATTACCCTGAAAGTACCTTTTTTATCCTCTGCAATGGATACAGTTACCGAGTCCAAAATGGCTATGGCTATCGCAAAAGAAGGTGGTTTAGGAATTATCCATAGAAATTTAGATATAAAAAAACAATCAACAGAAGTAAAAAAAGTGAAAAATAAAAAGCAACTAGTTGGTGCAGCAATAGGAACAAACAAAGAAGACCTAGATAGAGCGAGGTCATTAGCAACGAATGGAGTAGATCTAATTGTAATAGATACTGCACACGGACACAGTGAAAAAGTTCTAAAAACTTTAACAAAAATAAAAAAAATAATTAAGAAAGTTCCTATTTGTGTAGGGAATATTGCAACTGGTGAAGCTGCAAAAAAATTATACAACTCTGGAGCAGATATAATTAAAGTAGGAATTGGACCGGGATCAATTTGCACAACAAGAATGGTAGCGGGGGTCGGTGTACCTCAGATATCTGCTATTATGGAAGTTAAAAAGGCTCTAAGAAACAAAAAAATAAAAATTATATCAGATGGTGGAATAAAGTTTTCAGGAGATATTGCTAAAGCATTAGCTGCAGGAGCAGACGCCATTATGATGGGATCAATATTTGCTGGCACCATTGAAAGTCCAGGGAAGAAATTTAGATTTAATGGAAAAACTTATAAACAATATCGAGGAATGGGTTCAATAGGGGCAATGGCCTCGGGTTCAGCTAATAGATACTTTCAAAAAAATTTTAAAGATAAATCTAAATTTGTTCCAGAAGGAGTAGAAGGAAGAGTGGAATTTAAAGGAGAAGTATCTAAAATTATATATCAACTACAAGGTGGATTGAGATCTTCAATGGGATATATTGGTGCTAAAAATTTAAAAGAAATAAGTAAAAAAGCAAAATTTGTTAAAATAACTAAAGCAGGTTTTTATGAAAGCATGGTTCACAGCGTAGAAATGACTCAAGAAACAATTGATTATAAATTATGATAAAAAATTTATTAAAGGTAATATTTGTTTATTTATTTTTTGTAAACAGTCTTAACGCTAAAACAGAATATTTTCAAGAAGGCATAAACCTATTTAATTTAAATAAATTTGATGATGCTAAGTTTAAATTTGAGCAGGATATAGTTTATAATCCTAAAAATGAATTGTCATATTTGTATTTATCAAAAATATTTAATAAACAAGACAAAAGAGAATTAGAAGAACAAAATTTAAATACCGTTATGTTGTTAAATCCAAATAACGAGGAAGCGATCTTTTATTTGGTAAAACTAAAATTATCCTCATCTGATTATAAAAAAAGTAAAGAATTGAATAAAAAACTGAAATTAATATGCAATAATTTCTGTGATCAAAGCGATAAATTAAAAATCGAAATTGAAAATTTATCTAAAAAATAAATGCAATTTCATAATAACAAAGATAAAGTTTTAATTATCGATTTTGGTTCACAAGTAACAAAATTAATAGCCAGAAGAATTAGGGAATTAGGTGTTTATTCTGAAATAATTACAGCAAAAAACCTTGTTAAATTAAGAGAATATCAAAATATTAAAGGATTAATATTTTCTGGTGGACCATCAACGGTTACAAAAAAAAAATACCAAAGTGTTCCAAAGGAAATATTTGAAAAAAAAATTCCAATTTTAGGTATATGCTATGGCTTACAATTGGTCGCAAAAATATTTGGAGGAAAAATTAAACCTTCAAAAAAAACACGTGAATTTGGAAGAGCATTTCTCTTTAAAACCAAATCATCATTACTAACTAAAAATTATTTAAATAAAAAAAAATCTGTCTGGATGAGTCATGAAGACGCAGTAGTAAAATTACCTAAAAATTTTAAGACAATTGCATCAACAAAGAACTCAAGATTTACTATTATAGAAAATACAAAAAAAAAAATTTATGGTGTACAATTTCATCCAGAAGTGACACATACCGATGACGGAAGGCAAATATTCAAAAATTTCTTATTTTTAATTTGTAAAATTAAAAAAAGATGGAATATTTCTTCTCAAAAAAAAAGAATAATTAAAGAAATCAAGCAAACTGTAAAACAAGATAAAGTAATATGTGCCTTGTCTGGTGGGGTTGATAGTAGCGTAGTTGCTTTACTAATCCATAAAGCAATAAAAAAAAATCTTATTTGTATAATGGTGGATACTGGATTAATGAGAAAAAATGAATTTAAGTATACATATAAAATTTTTAAAAAAAAATATCATCTAAATGTAAAATTAATTAATGCATCAAAAATTTTTTTAAAAAAAATAAAAAATATTTCAAATCCAGAAAAAAAAAGAATAATAATCGGTAATTTATTTATAAAAATATTTGAAAAAGAGTCCAAGAAATATAAAAATTTAAAATATTTAGCTCAAGGAACACTTTACCCCGATATTATTGAGAGCAGATCAACAACAGGTAGCAAAACATCAAAAATAAAATCCCATCATAACGTGGGAGGATTGCCCAAAAAAATGAATTTAAAACTTGTTGAACCTTTAAAAGAATTTTTTAAAGACGAAGTTAGAATTTTAGGAAAATCCCTGGGATTAACAAAAGAAATTAATTATAAACATCCTTTTCCTGGCCCAGGTTTAGGCATTAGAATTGTAGGCAATATTACTCCTGAGAGAATAAAGATATTACAGGAAGCAGATCATATTTATATTAAAGAATTAATTAAACATGGCCTTTACAATAAAATATGGCAAGCGTATGCTGCACTACTTCCAATCAAGACAGTAGGAGTTATGGGAGACTCCCGAACATATGAAAATATTTGCTTACTAAGAGCCGTTACATCTGAAGATGGAATGACAGCTGATTATTTTAGTTTTCCAAAAAATTTTATAGATAGTATATCAAATAAAATTATAAATAATGTTAAAGGGATTAATAGAGTTGTTTATGATATAACATCAAAACCACCGAGCACAATCGAGTTAGAATAATGATAAAAAAAATTGAAAATATTATTTTAAAAAAAAATAATTCTAAAATAGTTTGTTTGACTGCTTATTCAAAAAGTATTGCAAAAATTTTAGATAAACATTTAGACATTATATTAGTTGGAGACTCAATGGCTAATGTTTTGTATGGAGACAAGAATACACACAAAATTGATTTAAAAAATATCATTCAACACACCAAAAGTGTGCAGCAAGGAATAAAAAGATCTTTGCTTGTTGTAGATATGCCTAAAGGTTCTTATAGAAACATTAGCTCTGCAGAAAAAAACGCAAGATTAATATTTAAAAAAACTAAATGTGATGCAATTAAATTGGAAAGCAATAAAACTAATTATAAAATTATTGAAAAATTAGTAAAAAAGAAAATACCTGTGATGGGCCATATAGGCTATACGCCACAATTCAAAAAAAAATTTAAAATACAAGGACAAACAAAATCTGAAACTAAAAAACTTCTAAAAGAAGCAAAGTTGATCGAGAAAGCAGGGGCATTTTCAATTGTGCTAGAATGCCTATCACCATATGCAGCAAAATTAATTACGGCTACACTCAAAATACCCTCAATAGGTATTGGGTCTTCTATACATTGTGATGGCCAAATATTAGTTACCGATGACATGCTCGGATTAAGCGGTTTTTACCCGAGATTTGTAAAAAAATATGTAAACTTAGATAGAATAATTGAAAAAGCTGTAAAAAAATATACTAGAGAAGTTAAATTAAACAAATTTCCTAAAACAATAAACTTTTTAAATGGAAGATAACTTAGAACAAAAATTAGATTTTAAAAAAAAATTAGTTAATTTTTACAATCTAAACAAATTTAAAGTTTTTACCTCTCTGGTTATTGCAATTATAGCTGCAATCTTATTCCTATTATTTAAAATTAATAATCAAAAAAAAAATATAGAAATCTCACAAAAATTTGTTGAAGCAGGTATTTATTTATCTTCTAATAAGCTCGATGATGCAAAAAATATCTATGAGGAAATTATTTTAAGTGAAAATAAATTTTATTCGTTGCTGTCTTTAAATAATATAATAGAAAAAAACCTAATTAAAGATGATAATAAAATTTTAGATTATTTTAATATTTTAGAAAAATTAAATTATAAAGACGAACTTCAAGACCTTATAATATTTAAAAAATCACTTTTTTTGCTTAAGATATCGAAAGATAAAGAGGGAAAAGAATTATTAGATATATTAATTGAAAAAAATTCAAAACTAAAAACATTAGCTGAAGAGATAATAAAAAAGTAAAATAAAAAATGAAGTTTTTTTTCTTACTATTAGTATTATTTTTTACTCAAAATTGTTCATTTGATAATAAAACCGGAATTTGGAAAAATTCAGAATTTGAAGAGAATAAAAAGAATAAAAATTTTGAGGGTTTTGAAGACGTAAGTTCAAATAGTAATAGTTATTTTAATGAGATTGTTAATTTAAAAAAAAATTATAAATTTTCTTTTTCCCCCACAGTTTTATCTAGCAATTGGACAGAGTCTTATTTTGATAAAACTAATAATTATCCTAATTTTTTATATTTAAATAATAATAATTTAATATTTCAAAGTAAAAAATTATCGAGAAAAAAAATTAACAAAAATATCTTATTTAATAATAATTTTCTTATTACTTCGGACACTTCGGGTAAAATTATTGTTTATTCTTTTGACGGTCAAAGAATTCTTCATAAGTATAATTTTTATAAAAAAAAATATAAAAAAATACAAAAAAAGATTAATTATATTTTAAAAAATAATTTTTTATATGTTTCAGACAATTTAGGTTATTTGTATGCCTATAATTATGTAGAGAACAAAGTTATCTGGGCAAAAAAATTTAATGCACCCTTTAGATCAAACATTAAAATTGATACTAATAAACTATTTTTAGCTGACGAAAACAATAATCTATTAATAATTGATGCTGGTAATGGAAATATATTAAGAAAAATTCCAACAGAACAAACTTTAGTTAAAAATAACTTTATTAGCAATATTTCAATAAATAAAGATAATTTGTTATTTTTAAATACTTTTGGTTCATTATATTCAATAAATACTAACAGTTTAAAAGTGAATTGGTTCACTAATATTAGTCCTACTTTAAATATTAATCTCGAAAATTTATTTTTTTCAAATGAAATTAAAAATTTTAAAAGTGATTTAATCATTTCAACTAAATACTCATTAAAAGTTTTAGATAGTCAGAACGGTCGAATAAGATATGATATTCCGATTAAATCAGTTATATCACCAGCTATTGTTGATGATTATATTTTTATTATCACCGATACAAATTTATTAATTTCAATCGAAATTAGTAGTGGAAAAATAATTTATGCATATAAAATTAATGAAATAATTACTAATAACTCAAAGTTAAAAAATAAAGATATAGGTATAAGATTACTAAGATTTATAAATAATAGTATTTTTATATTTCTTGATAATTCATATATTGTTAAACTAAGTCCTGACGCTAATTTTAAAGAAATTTATAAATTGCCACAAAAAATTCAATCAAATCCTATTTTTCTACAAAAGCTTATGCTTTATATAAGCCATAATAATAAACTCATTGTGCTTAATTAGGTGTCTGAATTAAGAATTGGATTTTACGCTTAATAAAGAAAGCTGTTTTACCTTCAAACCATTTATATTGTCATGTGGTTTTATAGGGTAATCACCTGTAAAATAATGATCGCTGAACTGAGGATAAGATGGGTTTCGTTTTTCATTAATAAGAGCTTTATATAGTCCATCCATACTTAAAAATTTTAAGCTTTTTGCTTTAATGTAATCACACATTTCTTTGTTATTCTTCTTATAAGCTAGTAGCTCATTTTTATTAGGCATATCAACTCCATAAAAATCTGGGTATTTAATTTCTGGGCACGCTATTCGTACATGAACCTCTTTTGCTCCGCTATCATAAAGCATTTTAACAATTTTATGGCATGTGGTGCCTCTCACTAAAGAGTCATCTATCAATATAATAGATTTATTTTTAACAATTGTTTTTGTTGAACTTAGTTTAAGTTTTACACCTAAACTCCTAATATTTTGTGTAGGTTCAATAAAAGTTCTTCCAACATAATGATTTCTAATTAATCCAAGTTCAAATTTTTTTTTTGATTGTTCAGCAAAACCCAAGGCTGCGGGTACACCAGAGTCTGGAACAGGGACCACTAAATCAGCATTTAAGTCAGTTTCTTTAGCAAGTTCTATTCCTAAATTTTTTCTGTATTCATATGCGCATTTATTATTGATTATACTATCAGGTCTTGCAAAATATATATATTCAAAAATACAAGGTCTTTGTTTTTGTTTTGGAAAAGGTTTAATAGAAATAATTTTTTCATTCTCAATAATAACTATTTCTCCATTATTAACTTCACGTATAAAGCTTGCACCAACTATATCAAGCGCGCAAGTTTCTGATGCAAATATGTATGAGTTATTTAATTTTCCAATTACTAAAGGTCTAATACCGAAAGGGTCCCTAACACCAACAAGTTTTTTATTCGTTAATAGGACTAACGCATATCCTCCTTGTATCTGAAAAAGAGCATCTATTAATTTGTCAATAAATTTCTCTCTTTTAGATTTTGCAATAAGCTGAACAATAGTCTCTGTATCACTCGTTGTTCTAAAAATTGCTCCTTCTTTTACTAATCTTTCTCTTAACAATAGAGCATTAGTTAAATTACCATTATGTGCAATGCTTAAACCACCCATGTGAAGATCTGCAAAAAAAGGTTGAATATTTCTTAAGGAAGTTTCTCCTGTAGTAGAATATCGATTGTGACCTATGGCAAAGTTTCCAGGCAATTTTTTTAATATTTCTGGTTTGGTAAAATGATCACCGACTAAACCCTGCCTTTTTTCAGAATGGTAATTTATACCATCAAATGAAACAATTCCACAACCTTCTTGACCTCTGTGCTGCAAAGCGTGCAAACCTAAAGCAGCTAGTGCAGAAGCGTCGTTATAATTTGATATTCCAAAAATACCACACTCTTCTCTAAGTTTATCTAAATTATATTTTTTCAATTTTTTCTTTTGTATTAATTAAGTCTTCACTAGAAGGAAATTCCTCTATTAAAACTTCACTGCCTTTGTTTATTAAATTAAATGAAACTGCATCCTCTGCAGATATACCCCAATTTTGATAAGGATAAAACCAATTAAAAATAGAGAACAAACAAACGCTGACAATGTAACCCTTAAAAAAACCGAATAAAAAACCAAAAACTTTATCAATTGAACCTACCCCAGTCCAAGTAACAGCTTTACTTAGAGTTTTTCCAATTAATATTGTTAAAAAAAGAGTAAAAATAAAAATTGCTATACCAAGACCTAAACTATTAATGAATTCGGATTGAATATACTCGCTTACTATTGGCTGTAATTTTGGAACTAATATTATTGTTACTACAGTTGATAAAACCCATTTCATGAATGAAATTAAGCTTAAAGAAAAACCTTTTAAAAAACACTGAATTACATTGTAAGTAACAACTATTAAAAAAAAAACATCTATCAAATTAATATTATCAAAAAAATTGTAAAGCAAATCAGTCATTAATTAAATTTGCTGATTTCTTCGCCAAAAGGTTTGTAAGTAAGAATAAGTTTTGGCAATAAAGTTAACACAGAAATCATTGCTAAAAGCATTGCTATTCCTGTAAATACACCGAAATAAATAGTAGGAATAAATTTAGATAAAATTAAAATCGAAAAACCAAACACAATAGTAATAGAAGTGTTTAGAATTGCTACGCCAACTGTGCCGTGACATCTATCTAAAGTTTTTTTATAATTATTATTTTTTTTGAATTCTTCTTTAAATCTATAAATGTAATGAATGCTATTATCCACAGCTATACCTATTGTTATAGCTGCAATAGTTATAGTCATCATATCTAAAGGAATACCAAGCAAACCAATTATTCCAAGAATAAAAAAAGCAGCTATAAAGTTAGGAACTATACCTATTAGCGAAAGAGTAATATTCCTGAATAAAATAAAAAACATTAAAAAAATACCTAATATCACGATACCCAGAGTTAGAATTTGTGATTTAAATAAACTTTGTAGCAAATTATTAAATAAAATTAGTACACCTGCTAATTTATATTCGTCTTTTTCTAAGCCTATCTTAGTATTTAACTCATAGTTAATTTTATTTATTAAATCATTTCTTCTCAAATTTTTTAAAGAATCTTTTATGCGCATACTTATTCTAGCTTCATCTTTTTCTACCGATATATAGGGTGATATTATTTCTTTTTTTATCTCCTCAGGTATTTTGCTATACAAGACTGCAATTTCTAAACTTTGCAATTCCTTATCATTCAGTTCTTCTGCTACTCTTAAAATAGACCCAAACGATAGAACTTTTCCTATTTCTGGTAATGAGTCTAAATAATCATGAACTTTAATAATTTTATCCATTTTATCTCTAGTAAACCAATATTTAGATTTTTCTTCATCATTATTTTCATTTTCTTCTTCCCATTCATCAAATTCATCATCTTCTTTAGACGTATCTGTTTTAATTTTAGACGGGAATTTTAAAATAATATTTAATGGAGTAGTTCCTCCTAAGTCATCATCGATTTTCTTCATTCCTTTATAAATTTCTGTCTCTTTATCAAAATAATTTATAAAACTGTTTTCAACCTCAAGCCTTAAGATACCAACAAAACTTAATACGATTATTAAAAAAGTACATCCAAAAATTATTAGCCTATCTTTTTTTGCAAAAGAACCTAAAGCAGAAGTAATTAAAGACTTTTCATTATTTTTTAAACCTATTTCGTTTTCTTGTGAAAGCAAATTAATTAAAGATGGTAATAATAAAAATGTTACCAAGAAAGAAACTATTAAACCCAACGTCATCATCCAACCAAAATCTATTATTGGTTTTATTCCACTAAAAACTAATGATAAAAAAGCACATATAGTTGTTAGAACAGTATAAAGAATTGGCAACATCATTTTCCTACTAGCTTCTAATATAGCCTCTTCTTTTTTGAGCTGAGGAAATTCTTTTTTTAATTGTAAAAATCTAACTGTTAAATGGATATTCATCGCCATATTCAAAATAAGCATCAACGCGATAAAATTTGAAGAGATCACAGTTACTTTCCAACCAATCAATCCTAATAAACCAATCATTATAACAACTGAGGTTCCGCATCCAAGTAACGGCATTAATACCCATTTTAAATTTTTGAATATAAACCATAATGTTAAAACAATAAAAATGAATACTCCAATACCAAAAACAATTATATCGCTTTTAATATAACTCATCATATCGTCAGCAATCATTGGAATGCCACCTAAGTGAATTTTAGCATTTTCCCCATATTTACTAATTACATCTCTTATTTCAGTTATATTTTGATGATTTCTGATATTGTATAGGTTCTTATATTCTTCATATTCTTTAATAAATTTTTTATAATTTATTTTTTCTTCTTTTGACAAACCTATCTCAATAGATTGATTGAAATATTTATCTTTGATTTTTATATATTCTGATAGTCTCTCATCTTTTTTTAAATAAACAACTATACCCGATGTTTTACCATCTTCACTAATAATGTAATTTTTATAAATTGGACTATTTAAAATTTCACTGAAACCTCTTTCTCTATCAATCTCTGGATATGCTAAAGTTTTGTAGTTTTCGAGTCTTTCCATTAAACTTTCATCCGTACTTTTCAAGAGAGGAACATCAATAATAGTAATTACACTATTAACCCAATTTAGTTTTTCAATTTTAGATTTAAGTAACTGAAGATTAAGAATAGTTTCTTTATCAGTAAATTTTGAAATAGGTGCATAAGTTAAAAATAAAAAATCATTAGACCCATATGTTTGATTTACTTCTCTCAAGTATTTAAGATCAGGATCCCCTTCAAGAAGAAGAGCATCTGATGATGCATCTAGATTAAAATTTTTAGATTGATAGATAGAGAAAAAAATTAAAATTATTAAAAAAAGAATTGTTATTTTTGAAAAATCGGTAACTATTTTTTTATAAATACTAGCTAACATTGGAGCATTTCAGATATACCCTAATTTTTTCATAACTAAAGAAAATTTTGGATTAATTTCTGCTTAAATCTTTAAATTTTGTATAAATTCCTTCGAACTCCACTTTTACAGTGCCGGTAGGGCCGTGTCTTTGTTTTCCTAGAATTATATCCGCTAGGCCATTGACATCATTCATTTTAGATTGCCATTCTGCATGTTCGATGGAACCTAATTTAGGCTGTTTTCGTTCTAAATAATAGGCTTCTCTATAAACAAACATTACTACATCTGCATCTTGTTCAATTGAACCAGACTCTCTTAAATCAGCCAGTTGAGGTTGTTTATCATCTCTTTGTTCCACTGCCCTAGATAACTGAGATAAAGCTAAAACCGGGACCGCTAGTTCTTTAGCTAGAGCCTTTAAGCCTTGAGTAATTTCAGAAATTTCCTGAACTCTACCATCATTTTTATTTGAGCTAGACCGCATTAATTGTATATAGTCAACTACCACTAAGCCTAAACCATGCAATCTTTTTATTCTTCTTGCTCGATTACTCAAAGCAGCGATTGTTATTGCAGGAGTTTCATCAATAAATAAAGGAAGATCATAAATATTTCTAGAGGTTTCGATATATCTATTAATTTCATCTTCATTAACTTTTCCACGTCTTATATCATCCGATTTAATTTTTGCTTGTTCAGATAATATTCTTGTAGCTAATTGTTCTGATGACATCTCTAAAGAAAAAAAAGCAACTGAAGACTTTTCTTGCCTGCTTAAAAAATTTTGCGATGCATTAAAAGCAATATTGGTTGCCAAGGCTGTTTTACCCATTGATGGTCTTCCAGCTAAAATAACTAAATCAGATTTATGTAAACCTCCTAATTTTTCATCTAAGTCTGTAAGTCCAGTAGGCACACCAACTATGCCTTGATCACTTTGCATTGCTAAGGTAGCCATTCTAATTGTGTCATCTAAAGCTTTATTAAATTTAAGATATGACTGTGAAAAACTTCCTTTTTCGGCTAAATCATAAAGAGATTTTTCTGTGTCTTCAATTATTTGTTCTGCATTTTTTTCTTGAGAACTTGCATTTAAAGTGTCAGTAGATAATTTATCTGAAACCATAACCAATTCTCTTCTTAAATACATTTCGTGAATAATTTTTGCATAATCTATTGCTTGTTTTGTAGAACTTGAAAATCTAGTGAGTTTAACTAAATATTCTGTTCCACCTACATCATTAAGCATATTATCTTTTTCAAAAAAATTTTTTAAGGTTATAGGATTAGCAATCATCCCTTTGTTGTTTAAATTTTCTATAGATTCGTAAATTTTAATGTGAGCAGGGTCATAAAATATATTTGAATTAATTATAGTAGATACTTCATCAATTATATCGTTGTTGACAAGAATAGAACCTAAAAGAGCTTGTTCTGCTTCTAAATTTGCTGGTTGTTTGTTTTCTTGATTATTATGAACTGATTTAATTTCTTTCACATTTATACTTTATGACTTTGCAAATTAGTATAAAGAAAAAAGTTACACACTTTTTTTTTAAGTCTGTGGAAAAGTTATTTAGACTCTATTCTGTCAATTTTTATAGAAATATTCGCTTTTACTTCAGAATGAAAATTTATTTCTGCTTTAAATATGCCAATTTTATCAAGATCGTTCTTTAAGATTATTTGAGAAGGACTTACTTCTGCATTAGCTTTATCTTTAATTAGGGTTGTAATTTCTTTAGGTTTAATAGTACCATACAACTCACCATTTTCTTTGCTTTCCTTATTAAAAATAAATGTTTTATTATTTATTTTTTTAGCAATTTCCAAGTATTTATTCTTAACCTCAGTATTTTTTTTGTTTAATTCATCTTTTTTTTTGTTAACTAATTCAAGGTTATCTTTATTAAACCTTAAAGCTTTTCCTTGCTTCAATAGAAAATTTCTCCCAAAACCATTTTTTACAGTTACTGTATCTCCAATGCTTCCTAAATTACGGATATTTTCAAGTAAGATTATTTGCATATTATAAAAGTCCCAAAATTTTAGCTTTTTTTATCTCTCTACTTAGTTTTTTTTGTTTATTAAAAGAAATCGAAGTAATTTTTGATGAAATTATTTTACCGTTATCAGACATGTATTTCTTAAGAAGATTTATATTTTTATAATCTACAACAGGCGCATTTTTTACTGAGAGAGAGCATTTTTTTTTTGAAAATTTAGAGTCATTTTTTTGAAATAAGCTAAGCTTACTTAATGAATTAGAAGAACCTTTTTTTTGAAATTTTCTATTTTTTCTTTTCATGTCTAATTTGCTTTATTATCTTTATTAAAAAACTCATTAACTGTGTCCAGTTTTTTATATTTAACAGTTAAATGTCGTATAATTGAGCTATCAACTTTAATTTTTTTTTCTATTTCATCTAAGGTTTTTGCAGTTCCTTCAAATTTATAGTGAATATAAAAACCTTTTTTATAGTTTTTAATTTTTTGAGATAGGTTACGAAGTCCCCATTCTTCAATTTTGATTAATTTTCCCGAAGAATTATTTATAACATCACTGTATTTGTTTTTTATTGCATCAAGGTCTTTTTTTATTAAATCCTGCTTAGCAACAATAGTGTTTTCGTAAAAAGCCATAGTTTTGTGTGTTAATTAAGTTTATTAATTATTTATAAAAACTGGTTTATACTATAATGATAAATTATAGCAATACCAATAATACTTAAATAAACTTATAAAAATGGCCTCTTTATTATTTCCAGGACAAGGATCACAAGCAGTAGGAATGGGTAGAGAATTCTATGAAAATTTTACATTAGTAAAAAAAATATTTAAGCAAGCAGATGAAAGATTAAAATTTCCAATTTCTGAATTAATTCTAAATGGCCCAGGAAATCAATTGCAGCTGACGAAAAACACTCAACCAGCTATTTTAACTGTTAGTTTTTCAATTTTTAAAGTTTTAAAAGAAGAGTTTGATTTAAAACTTAGTTCATTTAAATATTTTGCTGGCCATTCTTTAGGTGAATATAGTGCATTGGTTTGCTCAGACTCTTTAAATTTTGAAGATGCTTTATTTTTACTTCACGAGAGAGGAAAAGCCATGCAAGAAGCGGTACCCGTTGGAAAAGGTAGTATGATCGCTGTGTTAGGGGTTGAAACAAATAAAATAAAAGATTTAATAAAATTGAAACAAGATAAAGGTGTTTGTGAAATAGCAAATGATAATGCCGATGGACAAGTAATTGTTAGTGGTAATAAGGGAAGTGTAGAGTCTTTACAAACTACGTTAAAAGAAAAGAAAATAAAATTTATTCCTCTTAAAGTAAGTGCCCCATTTCATTGTTCTTTAATGAAACCAGCCGCAGACGTGATGAGAGATAAAATAAGTAATATAAATTTTAACAATCCATCATTTGAGGTTGTAAATAATGTGACAGCAACTCCTGAAAAAAATTCCTCAATAATCAAAAAATTACTAATCGAGCAAATATTTACAACAGTTCGTTGGCGCGAGAGTATAATTAATATGTCAAAAGATGGTATTAAAAATTTTGTAGAAATTGGACCAGGAAAAGTTTTGAGCGGAATGATAAAAAGAACACTTAGTGATGCAAAATGCTTTTCAATCAACTCAATAGCTGATATTAAAAATTTTAAAGATGAATTTAAAAAATAAAAAAATTTTAATTACAGGAGCCACTGGGGGAATAGGTAAATCACTGATTGAAAAATTTTATAATCAAGGCTCTAAAATTATAGCAACTGGAACCAATCAAGAAAAACTAAATAATCTGAAAAATAAATTTCCAGAAATTTTTATAGAACAATTCAGTTTAGAAGAACATGGCAAAATAGAGAATTTTATAGATAATGTAACTCAAAAATTAGATGGCCTAGATATTTTAGTTAATAACGCAGGTATTACTATGGATAATATATCTATCAGGTTGACCGAGGAAAATTGGAAAAAAGTTTTGGATATAAATTTAACATCAAGTTTTCTAATGTGTAAATTTGCAATAAAAAAAATGTTAAAAAAAAAATATGGTAAAATAATAAATATCACTTCAATAGTTGGTCATACTGGAAACTTAGGTCAAGCTAATTATTCCGCATCCAAAGCAGGCATAGTTGCTTTTTCAAAAAGTCTAGCGATGGAGTATGCAAAAAAAAATATTAATATTAATTGCGTTTCACCAGGGTTTATCAAAACTGAAATGACTGATAAAATAAATGATGAATTTAAAAAAATATTAATAAGCAAAATCCCATCAGGAGATCTTGGTTCCGGAGAAGATGTTTCGAATTGTGTTGCTTTTTTAGCATCCGATATGTCAAAATATATAAATGGTGAGACAATACATGTGAATGGTGGAATGTATATGGCTTGACAATTCTAATTATTAATCTATTAAGAAAAAACAAACATTTAGGAAAGGAATTCATGTCAGAAGAAATAAAAAGTAAGATAAAAAAAATAGTTGCAGATCACTTAGGAATAGATGAAGAAAAAGTAACAGAAGAAGCGAGTTTTATAGATGATTTAGGCGCAGATAGTTTAGATACAGTTGAATTAGTAATGGCTTTCGAAGAGGAATTCGGTTCAGAAATATCTGATAATGAAGCTGAAAAAATTTTAACCGTAGGTGATGCAATTAAATTTATAGAGAGCAAAAAAAGCTAAAATTTAGATTTTATAAATGAAACATGATAACAGAAATATCATGGTAGTTCTATCCTCACCGTCTGGCGCCGGTAAAACAACTATAACAAAAAAAATTCAGCAAAAAATTAATTCATTTAAAATCTCAGTCTCTCACACAACAAGAAAACCTCGTTTAAATGAAGTAGACGGAATTGATTATAATTTTATTGATCACAAATCATTTGAAACAAAAATAAAAAATAATTTTTTTTATGAATATGCAAAAATATTTGACAACTATTATGGAACTTCAAAAATAGCTGTAAATGATACAATTAAAAATAATGATATAATTTTTGATATAGACTGGCAGGGAAACAAGCAACTGTCAAAATTTAAAGAATTAAATTTACTTAAGATTTTCATAACGACCAAAAGCAAAAAAGATTTAAAAAAAAGACTTACTAGCAGAAATCAAGATAGCATCGAAGAGGTTAACAAAAGATTAAACTCCTATGATATTGATATCAAGCACTGGAATGATTATGACTATATAATCATTAATGAAAATTTAGAAAATTGTTTTAGGCAAGTCGAAAATATAATTTTAAATTATAAAAAATCTAATTATTTTTTCTCGTAAATTTCTGCTGCTTGATAATAAAACTCATATTTAAGGTCTGAAGGTCTAAGTTTTAAATTTAGGTTTTTAAAACTACTTAATTGCTTAGAGTTAAAAATTTTTTTTATTGATTTATTTATCATTTTTCTTCTATTACTAAAAAAAATATTTGTTATAAGTTCTAAATTTTTTATATCTTTAATTTTATAATTTACTTTATTAACTGGAATAAAGTGTATTATTGAAGATATAACTTTGGGTTTTGGAAAAAAACAGTTTGCAGAAATATTGAACGTTTTTAGTATTTTTAATCTATAATTTGATATTACTGATAACCTTCCATAAGAATGACCCAATATTTTTTCAGCTACCTCTTTTTGAAACATAAATATCAAATCTGTAAATTTTGGTGGCCAAGAATTAAACCTTATTAGTTTTATTAAAATTTGGGAAGAAATATTATAAGGTAAATTTCCAAAAATAATTGATTTTTTTTTTATTATTTTTTCAAGATTCAATTTTAAAATATCTTCATTATAAAAATTTATAAATTTAAATTTTTTATACTTTTCTTTCAATTCATTAAGTAAGTTAAAATCTTTTTCTATTAAAATAAGAGAGTTTGGTTTTTCATTTATAATCTTATCTGTAATCGCACCTTTGCCTGGACCAATTTCAACTATGTTTTGTCCTTTGATATTTTTTAAATTTATAATTTTTTTTATTATATTTTGATCATTGAGAAAATTTTGACCTAATGATTTCTTTGGGTAAATCATAATTTTATTTTAATTTATTAAAAAACTTTACACATTCTAATAAACTTTTAGGACTTGCTCTATTTTTGCCAATAATATCCTTAGCAGTTCCATGATCAGGTGAGACTCTTAAATAATTTAAACCAAGAGTAATATTAATTGCATCAAATTTAAAAAAATTTTTAAAAGGTATTAAAACTTGATCATGATACATCCCAACAACAACATCAAAATCTTTATAGGAACTTTTAAAAAAATTATCTGCTACCAACGGACCAACAATTTTATGATTTTTTTTTAATTCTTTTATAGCCGGAATAATAATTTTTACTTCTTCAGAATTTTTTTCTAGTTCACAATTGTGAGGATTAAGACCTAAAACAGCAATACGTGGTTTTTTTTTAAATAATTTTTTATAGAAAAGACTCAATGTATTAATTTTTTTAATTATTAGTTTTTTTTTAATATATTTTGAGATATCTTTGATTTTAACATGAGTTGTTAGAGGTACCACGGAAAGATCTTTGTTATGTAAAAACATAACTTCTGAAAATTTATTTGATATGTTTTTTTTTCCTAAAAACTCAGTTACCCCGTATACACCTTTCTGCTTTATTAAATTCTTGTCAATAGGACAATTAATAAAGCCTTTAATTTGATTCTTGATACATAGTTCATGTGCTAAATTCAAACAGCCAGATACATATTTAGATGCATGAATCTTGTCAATTTTGAAGCAATTATTAAATTTTAAAGGATAATCAATAATTTTTAATTTAGTATTAAATTTTGTTATTTGTGTAATTTTATCTATTTTATCTAAACGAAGAGGTATTTTTATTTTTTCTTTTTGTTTTTTTAATAACTCATAACTCCCAATTAAAACAATTTTATTTCTAGTTTTTTTACTTAATTTATTCCAAGATTTAAAAATTAATTCTGAATTAATACTATTTGGATCTCCAGCAACTATACAAATTTTTTTCATTACCGGATTTCTATTACAGTATTATTTTTTTTTTTAGATAAATGACTAGATGAGTAAAGGTTTAAAAGTTCACTTTTTTTTTTATTAATTATATCTTTTTTAATTTCACTTTTATTTAAGTCATTATTAATTTCTTTTATTCTTTTATCCACCATTTTAAAAAAAATTAAATTATCTCTATTAATTATCCCTGTAGTAACTTCTCCTTTTTTTAGATTTTTTACCTCTTTTAATAAATTATTAGAGATCGAATTCGAATTAACCCAACCAATTTCTCCTCCATTTAATGATGTGGGCGACATACTGTACTTAACAGCAGTTTCTGAAAATCCAATTTCTTTAATACTTTCTTTAATTTCTTTTACAAGTTCAGGTCTCGAAATTTCATCATAAACTATTTCAATCTCTGCAAGTTTATACTCTAAAATTTGTTCCTTTTTTTTAATCATATCATTTATCTCTGTGTCAATTTCTTTTTCGTCTATATTTACTTTCGATGAATATATTGTATTTATTAGCTTTTGCCACATGAACTCTATTTCAACTTCATTTTTATAAGTTTCGTAATCAATCATCTTAGTTTTAAAAAAATTTTTTAATAAATTATTTTCTATTTTTAATCTTTTTGAAATATTTTTCATGTGATTTTCAATCGCAAGAGCATTAATTTTAATTTCGTAATTTTTTAACTCATCTTTTTTAAGTTTTAAATCAATCAATTTTTTAAAAGATAAATTTTTAATCTGATTAATATTTTTTTGGTTTACTTCTTGACCAGATAGAACAAGACTAGTGATAATTTTATTTTCTAATTCAAGTTGAGTAATTATTTCATTACCTACTTTTGCTATTATTTTATTCGTTATTGAAGAATTTATATTTTGGATAACTAATGTTACAAGAATTATTTGAATAAAAATAAATTTTAAAATTTTCATTATTTGTTGAAAGACGGTGAATTAATAGACCCAAATGATGATAAAGTAATTTTAAACATTAATGAGTCATCCGCTTCAATTTCAGAGTCATTATAGAATTCTCTTCTATAGAAAATTCCAGCTCTTAAACAATCGTTGATATATTCGTAGCTTAAATCATAAAATTCAGATGAATTAGTAATTAAGTTTCTTTTATTGCTAAAGGTAAAAACACCGCTATCATTATTTCTATATTCTAGGACTGATTTTATATACTCGTTTTCTCCGGTTTTTTTATCTTCTTCTAAATAATTTAAATTAAAACTAATGTTATCATAATTATATTTTACGTCGAGATCATTTCTACTTGTTTCTTTAAAATTCTGCTTTAACGAAAAATTATAGTTAAGTAATAAATTTTCTTTTTTTTTATAATTAAAATTTCCGATAATATCGGAAAATCTTTTATCTAAACTCGACGTATCAGGCATATTTTTATTATTTTTTTTCTCATTAATAATCTGTGCAATTGAAAAACTTGATTTATTATTGTCCTCTTCAATCTCATAATCCAGTCCTAAAGTTAAATTACTTCCTCCTTCAAAGTTTTGGTTAGATTGCAATCTGTCCAGTTGAAATAAATTTTTACCGGCTAAGTTGAACTCACTTTCTTCTTTTCTCATATAATTTGGAGCATATTTAAACATTAGTTTTGGTGTTAAAAAATGCTTATTCTGATCATCATTACTTTTAAATAAATTTAAGCTTGCTAAATAACCAATGGCACCAAATAATTCGTTTGTAGTATCTTTTTTATATGCATTGATATTTTTAACTTCATAATTAATATTTTTAAATTTTGTCAAAAGTTTTCCATCAAAGATTTTTTCAGAAAATGGTTTTTCAATAATCCAGTCGAGATCATTTGTAAAAAATTTACTATATTTATTAGTATCATAGTTATGAACTTTAATATTAGTTCCTAAATTTCCATAACCAAAATTATTACTAAAAAGTTGTTTTTCATAATTTATCTCAGGCAAGATATACTCATATTTATCGTTATAAGTATCAGCCAATGTTCTAAATGAACTTAAATTAAGTGAAAAAAAAGAGTTTTTATCTTCGTCAAAACGAGAATAATCTATATAATTTTCAAGCACTTCTGTCTCATAATTAACTAAGTTTGAGTCAATTTTATAAAGTTTTAAATATTTTTTATCAGACACATGTTGTAAGTTTACCTCTAGATTATTATTAATGCTCTCAGAGCTATCAAAATTTTTTAGATAATTTATAAAAAAATGTGATTTATTTCCTAATTTTTTTGTAGAAGATTTTTTTTTGTAACCCTCTGTATAGCCAAAATCAAAGATTAAGTCGGAGTCTTTAAATGCTTGGCGGTATTCTCCCAAAAATAAAGGGTGTTCAGAAACAAATAATTTGTTGTTTAGAGTTAAATCTTTATCTTTATTAATTGCCCAAAAATAAGGAATGTTTAATCCCGAGCCTAAATTTTTAGTATCAGTATAAGATGGTATTAAAAAACCAGATCTTCTGTCTACAGAGGGGTCAGGGTGAGATAATTTAGGAAAATAAAATATTGGTAAATTATATAATTTTATTACTGCTTTATCGTAATAAATTGTTTTTTTTACTGCATCGTGAGTCATTTTTGATGCCTTCATTTCCCAAGGAGGGCACTTATCATTTTGTCTATAATCACACATTGTAAAATTACTTTTTACGAATGTAGATGTGTTGTTATTAATACTAATAGTGTTTGCAAATATTCTAGGTTTATTACTATTATTGATTTTAAAATCTTCATTATTAATAAAAATTTTAGCATCTGAACCAATTATTTCTTGTTTTTCTTCATCGATATATAATTGAGAAAATTTATATATATTATTTAATTTATCAGTTAAATTTATTTTCCCTATAGACTTAAATATATTTTTTTCTTTTAAATATTCAAAATTTTCAAGTTTAATTGTATTGCCGTCTAAATCTTTTATTGTAGTTTGATTATTTGAAATAACAGAAAAATTTTTGTAATTGATAACAAGATCACTTGTTTTAATTTTGTAGCCTTTTATAGTTTCAAAGCTACTTTCGCCAGAGCTTTTAAAGAGTTTATTATTATTATCGTAGGTTGCGACACTGGTGTTGAAAATATTATTATTTTTATCTTTTATAATTATTTTACCTTGTAATTTAAGAAAATTTGTAATTTTATTATATTCAACATAGTCAGATTTAATTAGATTATTAAATTCATCTTTTAGTTCAACGTTACCCTCAAAAATCGTAATACTTTTCTTTTTATCAATCGATATATTTTTTGCCTTAATATCAAATTCTTCAGCAAATAAAAAATTTGAAAATGATACAAAAAGTAAAACTAAAATAAAATTATTTTTCATTAATTTGCAAAATACCGATACTACTAAATATTCCTACTATTATTATAGGCATCCATGTAGCCAATGTAAGAGGAATTCTATTTGTCTTGCCTAGAGCTATAGATAAATCTTTTAGGTAATATATTGCTACGCAAGAAATTAAACCAATTAATATAAATTTGGTATTTTTGGATCTTTTCAGAGCGCCCAAAACTAAAATAGAGGCTAAAGATGTCATTGTTAATAAAAAAAAAGGCATTGATAACATAGAATGTAAACTTTGTTTTAAAAAAATATCGCTGTAACCTTGATTAATAAGATTTCTATAGTTTCCTAACAAATCTACAAAAGACAACGTATCAAAGTTTTTGTATAGATTTATAATTTTTTCATAAGTATAAATTGAATTTATTTTAATCTCTTTTTCGTTTATTTTGTTTATTAAACTTTTATTAAACTCAAAAATTACCACTTCACTTAAAACCCAATTATTATTATTTATATTTGCACTTTTTGAGTGTAATTTTTGAGTTAGATTATAATCTTTGTCGAAGTTATGTATTACGACATCATTTAAAAAATTTTTATTGATTTCTTTTGCAGAAATTATTCTTTGACCAGTGGGCATATTTTCTTTAATCCATAATCCGTTTTTATTAAATGTTATCAAATGATCAATATCTTTTGAATAAGTGGCTTTAGTATTTTCATAATATTTTAACATAGTTGAAGTAATTGGATTGAACACAAATAAAAAAATCCAACCAATTAAAAAAGAAATTATAGAAATGAGAAAGAATATTTTTAAGTTTGATATACCAAAAACTTTAATTGTAAGTAAATCTTTGTTATTTCTTATATCAACTATAAATTTCATACTAGTTATAAAGATTATAAATGGCAATAATTGCATCATCATACTTGGAATATAAATACAAGTTAGTATTATTGGAGTTAAAAAACTTACGTTTTCATTTTTAAAAAATTCAATTTCTTCAAATAAGTTTAAAATAATTCCAAAACAATAAAAAATTAAAATAATTTTAAAAAAAGTTTTTAAATAATTATTTAAAAGGTACTTAATAATTATATTATTCATAATATTAATTTTTTAAAAGTTTAATTTTAATTGAGAAGTAAAGTAAAATTAACAATAGAAAAGGTGATAATATAAAGATATTTGCCATTAACTTGCTAATTCCTGTATATCTAATAACTACCTCTGCATACAACAAGACAAAAAACGAATAGAGAAAAATATTTGTTCTATTTAGTAAAAATTTTTTTTTATGATCAATCAATAGAATACAAGTAATTAGTGAGATGACAGGTATAAAAAAAGGAAGAATAATTCTTCTATTAAGCGCAGGAATCATTTCTTTTATCAAATTTTCATTACAACTATCATTTTCAATTATGTTTTTTTTAATGCATAATAATAACTTAATAGTGGAAGTTTCTTGAATTTTTGGTTTTTTTATTATCGTGCTTTTAATATCGCTTAAATCAATTTTGAGTTGATCAAATTTAATAATTTCATTCTCATATAAATCATTAGAAGAAATAATTTTGCCATCAAAAAGCAACATGCTTCTATCATTTGCTAATCCAGTTTTTGCAATAATTGTTTTAGTGCTATTATACTTCTTTGAAGATAAATTTTTTAAAATATTTGAATTATCATGTAAAAATATATTTTTAATTTGATTATTTTTTTTTTCATCTACTACAAAAGTAAGACCGCTAAACGAGTCACTAAATTGCTGCACCCTTATAGTTGGTATAAAGGAAGTTAATTTATCATTACTCAATAAATTTCTTGATTTATTTAGTGCTGCTGGAGTAATAAAAACTGAGAGTAATAAATACAAACAAGTTATTATTAATGAAATTGAAAAAAAAAGATTTACAATTTCAATTTTTTTTACACCTGAGGTCCAAAGTATAACAAGCTCTTTTTCTTGAATTTGTTTGATGATAAAAATTGTTAGAGAAATAAGGAATGCTAGTGGAAAAAATTTTGTAATTATTCCAAATAAATTAAAAAAAGAATATGAAAAATATGTTATTACTGGATAACCGCTTTCAACGATTAGATCTAAAAAATTTACAGCTCTCACAGTCCAGGCTATAGCGCTTAAACCTATCAACACAGTAAAAAAAGTTTTTAATATTTCTAATGTATAGTTTTGATAAATTTTGTTATGAAGCATATATGTCCCCGTATAATTAATTCATCTTAAGAATAAATTCAATTAAAGGTTTAATTATGTTAAATTTAACATTGAAATCTAACGTTTTTAACCATATATACCATTGAATTAAGAAATAAATTTTATAAAATTATGCCTGTTCAAATTAGTTATTTAAAAAAATCAATAGGAAAATCATCATGTAATTTAGTTTTATTTGCTGATGATAAATTTAATTTAAGCAGTTTAAAAAAAAATCTTACACAATCTGAATATTCTTACATAAATGATCTACTAAAAAATAGTGATCTTAAAAAAAAATTATTGATATTTGAAGTTAATTCAAAAAAAAAAATAGTTCTAGTATCGATTAAAAATAATTTAGAAACTTATGATATTGAAAATTTAGGAGCTGAGTTTTATAAAAATGTAAAACAAGAGAAAAATAGCGAGTATTATATCAATTCAGATACTGTAAACAATAAATACAAAAATTTTTTAATTCATTTTATTCATGGAATAAAATTAAAATCATACGAATTTTATAAATATAAAACTAAAAAGAAAACAAGTAATATTTTAATTAATGTATTTGGAAACATAAATATACCTCCTGCTAAAGATCAAATAAAATTTAAAGCTTTAGAAGATGGAACTTTTTATGCAAGAGATTTAGTTTCAGAACCAGGAAATGTTTTGCATCCAGATGAATATGTTAAAAGACTGAACACTCTAAAAAAAAATAATTTAAAAATTAATATTTATGATCAAAAAAAATTAAAAAAACTTGGCATGAATGCTCTTCTTGGAGTTGGAATGGGAAGTATAAGGGGATCTTATCTTGTAACAATGGAGTGGAATGGTGCAGGAGATAATTCTAAGCCTTTAGCATTTGTGGGAAAAGGTGTTACTTTCGATACAGGTGGATATTCACTTAAGCCCGCAAGATTTATGGAGGACATGACTTATGATATGGCAGGGTCCGCTGCTGTAGTTGGTTTGATGAAAAGTTTAGCTTTACGAAAAGCAAAAATTAATGCAGTGGGCGTTGTAGGTCTCGTAGAGAATATGGTTAGTGGTGTCGCCCAAAGACCCGGAGATATTGTTAAATCTTATAGCGGTAAAACTATAGAAGTTTTAAATACAGATGCAGAAGGCAGATTGGTTTTAGCTGATGCCCTAACTTTTACTGAGAAAAAATTCAAACCTAAATTTATAGTTGATCTTGCTACTTTAACTGGAGCTATTATAGTATGCCTTGGGTCTGAATATGCTGGACTTTTTTCAAATGATGACAAGTTGTCAAAACAAATTATTAACGCAGGTGAAAAAGTTGGTGAAAAACTTTGGAGAATGCCTTTACATGAAAATTATGATAAGCTTATGAATTCTAAAAATGCTGATGTGCAAAATATTAATTATGTTGGTGGTGCCGGCTCAACCACAGCTGCTCAATTTTTACAGAGATTCATTTTAAATAAAACACCTTGGGCCCACTTAGATATAGCTGGAATGGCTTTCTCAAAATATGGAGGGGCTTTAAATTCAGGAGGTGCTACTGGATTTGGTGTTAGACTATTAAATCAATTAATAGAAGAAAATTATGAGTAATTTAGAGCAAACATTATCAATAATAAAACCTGATGCAGTTGAGAGAAACCTAGTTGAAGAAATAAAAAATATATTTATAAAAAATAATTTTAAAATTAAGGATATTAAAAAAATTCATATTACAAAAGATGAAGCAGCAGAATTTTATAGAGTTCATCAATCTAAACCTTTTTATAATGATTTGTGTACTTATCTTTCCTCAGGACCCATAGTAGTAATGATTTTGGAAGGTAAAAATGTAGTAGCTGGAAACAGAAAGCTAATGGGAGCAACTAATCCAGAAGATGCAGAGGCCAACACAATTAGAAAATTGTATGGGATTTCAATAGACAAAAACTCAGTTCATGGTTCCGACTCTACTGATAACGCAAATAAAGAAATAGAATTTTTTTTTAAAAATTAGCTATTTAAAAAAATTTTGATTATTGCTGCGGGAAAAGCTTTATGTTCAAGAATTTGTGTTTTTTTTTTTAAATCGGACTCATTGTCATCAGGATTAATAAAAAATGATTTTTGAGTAATTATATTTCCTCCGTCTAATTTTTCATTAACATAATGAACCGTGCATCCGGTTTTTTTTTCATTATTCATTATTATACGAGAAAAGGTATTTAATCCTTTAAATTTTGGTAGAAGAGAAGGATGTATATTAATTATTTTTTTGGGATAGTTCTTTATTAAATTTTTTGAAATAATTTTCATAAATCCAGCAAGACATATAAAAGAAATTTTATATTTTTTTAAATATAACAAAATTATATTCTCATAAAGCTTATAATTAGTATTAATATTTACAAGGGGTATGTTATATTTCTTTGCATAATTGATACCATGAGCTTTTTTGTTATTACTTATTATTAAACTTATTTTAATTGGAAAACTATTATCCCGCGATCTAATTATTAAATTTCTAAGATTTGAACCATGGCCTGAAATAAATACGCAGGTTTTTTTTTTTACCATTGCAAAGATTGTGATAAATTAATTTTATTTTTTTCTTTTGAAATAAAACCGATTTCATAAGGCGTAAATTTTTTTGGAAATATTTTTTTTATCTTTTTAATATTTTTTTCTGGTGCTATTATGCAAAAACCAACACCACAATTAAAGGTCCTTATCATCTCTTGATCTGAAATATTTGTAGATTTTAACCATTTAAAAATTTTTACTATTTTAATTTTTGACAAATCTATATTTAAAGTTAGATTTTCCGGAATAGATCTCATTAAATTTTCAATTAATCCTCCACCTGTAATGTGAGCTGCCGCATTAATAAGATTTTTATTAGTTAACTTAAGGATTTCTTTAGTATAAATTTTAGTTGGCTTTAAAATCTCATTTCTTAAATTACTTGGCAATCTATTTTTCTTTAAAATCGATCTTACTAATGAAAAACCATTTGAGTGTATCCCATTAGATGGTATTGCCAGTATAATATTATTTGGTTTAACTTTGCTTTTATCTAGAATTTTTTTTTTTGATACTATACCAACACTAAAACCAGCTAAATCAAACTTGTCTTTTGTATAAATTCCTGGCATTTCTGCAGTTTCACCACCAATTAACTTACAGTCAGAAATTTTACAGCCTTTAAAAATACCTCTTAAAATTTTCTTAGTTTTAATTAAATTAAGTTTACCTACTGCAATATAATCTAAAAAAAACAAAGGTTTTGCTCCTTGAACAATTAGATCATTTACACACATAGCCACTAGATCTATTCCGATTGTATCAAATTTTTTAAATTTATTGGCTAAATCAATTTTAGTTCCGACCCCATCTGTGCTTGATACTATTACAGGGTCTTTAATTTTAATATTGCTGATATCAAATAGCGATCCAAATCCACCAATTATATCTTTTTTGGAAGCACCTCCCGTTTTTTTGACATCTTTTCTGGATATTTTAGATATATGTTTAACTAATTTATTAGCTAACAATATGTTAACACCACTTTTTTTATAACTATTTTCAATTTTTTTCATTTATAAATTGATAATTAATTTTTATGAAATTTCACAAATTATTATTCATCTTAATTGTTTTTTTTAAAACTGAAACTCTTTTTTCAAAAAATGATTTATTTAGTGTTAATAATATTCAGATAGAAAAAAAAGACAATATAACAAACAAAGCTTTATCTGAACTAGCTATAAAAAAAGGGTTTAATGAACTGATTTCTAAAATCCTGTTAAATCAAGATATACACAAACTTTCGGATTTAAATTTTTCCACAATTAACCAGCTAGTAAAATATTATCAATTCAAAAATATACCTGAAAAACAAAATGATAAATTGCTTAATTTTAATATTTCGTTTGATAAAAAAAAAATACACGATCTATTTTATAAAAAAGGAATTTTGTACTCTGAGGTTACTGATAAAGAATTATACATTTTACCTATTTTAATTAAAGAAAATGAAATCTTTATTTTTAGCAATAATTATTTTTATGAAAATTGGAATAAAATTCAAAATTATGAATTAATTGAATTCATTCTTCCTATAGAGAATATTGAGATAATTAAAAATATAAATGAAAACAAAAATAATTTAATAAATTTAAATATAACAAAAATATTTCAGGAATATGCAAATAAAAATTTAGCTTTAATTTTAATTGAAGATAGTAAAAATAGCAGTGAAAATATTTATATAAAAATAATCATACAAGAAAAAAATATCTCAAAAAATTTAAAGATTGAAAAACAAAAATTAAATACTGTTGAATTTTATACAAAAATAATTTTAGAGACAAAAAAAGAGCTATATAATTTGATCAAATCTAATAATTTAATTGATATTAGAACACCAGCATTCTTAAATACCAAATTAGATCTTAACAAAAAAAGTAATCTTGTTAAATTAAATGAAAGTGTAAAAAATATTGAGTCAATTGAAAATATTTATGTTCAAGAATTTAATAAAGATTACATGAATTTAAGAATTAAATATTTAGGAAACTTAAATAAATTAATTAAAGAGTTAAAAAAAGTAAATATAAATTTGCAATTAATTAATGATCAATGGATTATTAAAACCTTTTAAGCAATGGATCAACTTATATTTAAATTCCCTTTTTCAAAAAAATATTATGAACAAGATTTTTTTGTATCAAGCAATAACTTTTCTGCTTATAAACTAGTAGAAAGTTGGCCAAATTGGCCAGGCAAATGGTTAAATATTTTTGGATCAAAAGGATCAGGAAAAACTCATTTAGCAAAAATTTTAGAAAAAAAAATAGATAAAATTAAATTAATTGAAGCTAAGAATATTGAGAATGAATTAGTTCGAGATCTAAATAGTTTGGATTGTTTGATTATTGATAACTATGAAAACAATATAGATGAAAAATTACTATATTCAATTTTGAACCAATCTAAACAATTGGAAAAATATATATTAATAAATTCTACTCTCTCGATAAAAAATACAAATTTTAATTTAGAAGATCTTAAGTCTAGAATAAGAAGTTTTTTATTTATTGGTATTGAGTTACCAACGGATGATTTATTAAAAGTGATTATTACAAAAACTCTATCAGATAAACAGGTAAGTATAGATCCAAAGCTATTAAAGTATATTATCAATAATGTGGAAAGGTCTTATGAAAAAATGTTTAAATTTCTTAAAGATGTCGATGAATTGTCTTTATCTACTGGAAAATCAATCAATATTAATCTAATAAAAAAAGTACTAAATCAATGAATAAATACAGAACACACAATTGCTCAGAACTTACTGAAAAAGAAATTAATTTAGATGTTATTCTTTCAGGCTGGTTACATAGAAAAAGAGATCATGGAAATCTATTATTTATAGATTTACGTGATCATTATGGATTGACACAATGTGTGATCGAAAATAATAATGAGTCCTTTCCAGTTTTAGAAAAATCAAAACCGGAGACTGTCCTAAAAATTACCGGCAAAGTTGTAAAAAGATCAAGTGGTACTGAAAATTTAGATTTAAAAACTGGTAAAATTGAAATCTCAGTTGAGTCAGTCGAGGTATTATCTAATGCAAGAGAGTTACCTATGCCTGTGTTTGGTGATCAAGATTACCCTGAAGATACAAGATTAAAATATAGATTTTTAGATTTGCGAAGAGAAGAAATGCATAGAAATATTATATTAAGATCAAAAGTAATTTCTTTTATTCGATCTGAAATGTTGCAACTTGGATTTCTTGAATATCAAACTCCAATTTTAACGTCCTCAAGTCCCGAGGGCGCAAGAGATTTTTTAGTCCCAAGTAGATTAAATCCTGGAAAATTTTACGCCTTACCTCAAGCACCGCAACAATTTAAACAATTAATTATGGTTTCTGGTTTTGATAAATATTTTCAGATAGCACCATGTTTTAGAGATGAAGATGCTAGATCTGACAGAAGTCCAGGAGAATTTTATCAATTAGATTTAGAAATGTCTTTTGTTGAACAGGAAGATGTTTTTAATGTTGTTGAAACATTAATGATAAATTTATTTAAAAATTTTTCCTCTAAAAAAATGTTAAACGATAAATTTCCAAGAATAACGTATAAAGAATCAATGCAAAAATATGGAACAGATAAACCGGATTTAAGAAATCCATTAATCATTCAAGAACTTACTGAGTTATTTAAAAGAGACGATGTTAAATTTGATATATTTAAAAAATTAGTAAAATCAGGTGCAATTGTAAGAGCAATAATAACTAAAAACACTAAAGATAAGCCCAGAAGTTTTTTTGATAACATAGACAAATGGGCAAAAGAACAAGGGGCATCTGGTTTGGCATATTTTACAATTGAAAAAGACGGAGATGTTAAAGGAAAGGGACCAGTAGGAAAATTTTTTAGTGAAGAGTCACTAAAAGAAATAATGAAAAATTGTAATGCTGAAATTGGAGACAGTATATTTTTAGCTTGTGGTAAAGAAAAAGAAATCGAAAAAATTTTATCTTTGGCCAGAGACAAAATTGCAAAAGATTTAAATATAATTGATAAAGATAAATTTGCTTTTTGTTGGATTGTTGATTATCCAATGTATGAGTATGATGAAACTTTAAAAAAAATTATATTTAGTCACAACCCATTCTCGATGCCACAAGGAAAAATAGATGAATTAAATTTTGATAAACCACTTGAAATTAAAGCATACCAATATGATATCGTGTGTAATGGAATAGAGTTGTCCTCTGGTGCAATTAGAAACCATATACCAGAATTAATGTATAAACTATTTTCTATTGCTGGCTATAGTGAAATGCAAGTTAATGATAAATTTAGTGGAATGATTAATGCATTTAGTTACGGTGCGCCACCACACGGAGGCATAGCACCTGGTATTGACAGAATTGTTATGCTGCTTGCGGAAAAAGAAAACATAAGAGAAGTAACTTTATTTCCTATGAATCAAAATGCACAAGATCTAATGATGAAAGCTCCTTCAGAAGTAGATGACTTTCAATTAAAAGAACTAAGTATAAAAAAAGATATTAAAAAAAATTAGTTTTTTGTTTTAAGGTTGATCCTAACGTCTGATAGATCAACTAATTTCTCTTCGTAATTACTTCTAACAAACCCTTTAGATGTAATATTTTTGACAATTCTAAGAAATTTGTCTTCTCCATTATCTAAACCCACATCTTTTGCACTAGAAATAGACGGTGTGTGAGCCAATTCTTCTTTACCTAAATAGGAAATTGCGAGTTCTCTAAAAACATAATCTAGTATTGAGGAGGCACTAAGTATTCTATCATTTCCAATAACATGACCTGATGGTTCAAATTTGGTATCGATAAAAGCATCCACATATTCCTCAAGTGGCACTCCATATTGCAATCCTAAAGAAATAGCTATTGCAAAATTATTCATCATAGCTTTAACAAGCTCACCTTCTTTGTTAGTATCTATAAAAATTTCTCCAATCTTCCCATCATTATATTCTCCTGTGTGAAGATAAACCTTGTGATCCCCAATTTGTGCTTTTTGAATATAACCTTTTCGCCTATCAGGCATTTTAAATCGTGCATTGTTTTTAGTTTTTAAATTAACTGTATTTATTTCTTGGGTTTTTTTTGTTTCATTTATTTGACTGGTATTACCAACTTGTAAGCTGCTATCTAATTTTGCACGATCAAGCTTATTGTCTTTTTTTTCGCCAATTTTTTTAGTTTTCCTATTATTAAGCTTTACATCTATTACTTCTACCTCTCCATCTGTTCTTTGGTCAATTTTTGATAATTCTTTGTCGTCTAAATTATTCAAAGTGTGCACAGTTTTAAAAGTACAAGTATAGTAAGTTTCAACTACATATTTTTTCATAAATTCATGGAATCTCTTTATTTAGATATATATTAATTGTATAAGGTGTCTATTATTTAATGATACAATTAAAGATTGTGTGGATTTAAATTTATAATATGAGCTTAAAAATTATTTTTACTTGGTGGAATAGACAAACTTTAGGAACTTTTTTAAAAACTTTATTCTTTGGTAAATTAGTTGGCCTAGATGAATTTGGAAACAAATATTATCATAGTAAAAAAAATGAACGGTGGGTAGTTTATTTCGACCGTATTGAAGCAACTAAAATTAGCTCAGACTGGTATTTATGGATTCATCACACCGTTAACAAGACTCCAGACTCTAAAGAAACTAAGTATTCTTGGCAAAAAAAACATTTAGAAAATCAAACAGGCACAAGTAATAGTTTAAAATCAGTACAAATCAAAAAAAAAAATAATTATAAAAAATATGAAACTTGGAAATAGAATTACTCAAATATTTATTATATTTTTTTTTTCATTAGGTTTGTTAATTGCTGAGGAAAAAATAACCTCCACTCCTTTAATTAATATAGATCAAATAATCCCAAGTTTTGAGGAACTACAGGATGAAAATGAGAATAATTTTTCTAATCAAAATTTAAAAGAAAAAAAAAAAACTACAGCATTAGGATCATCCCAAGCTATTTTGATAGGCCTAGATAAAATTACCGCAAAATCCTCAAAATTTATTGTAAAATTAAATGAAAGCAAGCAATTTGGTCCGTTAGAAATTAAAATTCTAAAATGTGGTAAAGTAAAAGTAAATAATAAAATTGATAGCGTTGCATATATGCAAGTTAAAGATTTAACTAAAAATGATAACGAACAAGTATTTATATTTAACGGTTGGACATTTGCTTCAGACCCAAGTCTAACTCCTTTTGACCATGCAATTTACGATCTACAGCTCCTTAATTGCAATAAAGCTTAATAAAATTTTTCTTTACTGAGCCAATTTGTATCAAAATCAGAATTAATAAATTTTTTGTGATTCAGTATTTTTTTATGTAAATCTATTGTTGTAGTTATTCCTTCTAATACAAACTCATCAAGAGATCTTAATGTTCTTTGAATAGCCTCTGTTCTATTTCTACCTTTACAAATCACTTTAGCAATTAAACTGTCATAGTAAGGAGTAATTTTACATCCTTGAAAAACTGAACCATCTACTCTTGTTCTAAAACCAGAAGGTTGATGACAAACACTGATTGTTCCTGGACTAGGTTGAAAATCTAACGCAGGATTTTCAGCATTTATTCTACATTCAATGGTATGACCCCTTGGGTTTATATCACTTTGTTTTAAGGCTGTATTTCCTGTAAAGGCAATCCAAAGTTGTTCTTTAACTATATCAATACCTGTTTGCATTTCTGTTACTGGATGTTCAACTTGAACTCTCGTATTCATCTCAAG
>Ga0209425_10001050_pt1 | contig 32571 bp, 39 predicted proteins | sample COG_05_FD_184749 | JGI IMG/M metagenome (GOLD analysis project Ga0209425, IMG submission 184749) | Pelagic Microbial community sample from North Sea - COGITO 998_met_05 (SPAdes) (version 2) | ecosystem: Environmental > Aquatic > Marine > Neritic zone/Coastal water | place: Helgoland, sampling...
ACTTGGCTATTTAAATTCTAAAAAAATAACTAATAACAAAAATTATATTGTTGGAGATAGAGATGAAAATACCTTTTCTTTAACGGCAAGTTTAACTGCATCAGCACTAGGAGCATGGATTCTATTTGGACCCGCTTCAGCGGCAACTTGGGGTGGAATAGGCGCTGTAATAGGATATGCATTAGGTACAGCTGTGCCAATGCTATTTTTATATAACTTTGGGCCAAAAATAAGAAAAGAATTCCCTTATGGCTTAACATTAACAGAGTTCATTAAAAAAAGATTTGGTTTAGGAATACTTAAAATAAGTTTATTTCTAATATTATTTTATTTAACAATATTTTTAATAGCTGAAGTGACGGCAATAGCATCATTATTAAATTTTATATCCCAAGTTCCATTATGGATCACTGCTGGCGTTACTTTAATAATCTGTTTACTTTATATATTGAGGGGTGGTTTTAAACTTTCAATTATTACTGATAAATATCAATTTATTTTTATTATGTTAATAATTTTTGCATCGATATTTATAATTTTAGGAAATATGAATTTACCGAGTTATGAATTAATTAAAAAAAATTCTCCTAATTTAATTGATAGGAATTATCTACCTAACTACACAGCTGGATTAACTTTTTTTATCGCCGTAGCAGCAACAAATTTGTTTCACCAGGGAAATTGGCAAAGAGTTTTTTCGGCAAAAAATAACTCTATTTTAAAAACAAGCTTAATTTATTCATCAATAATTATTTTCTTTATTGTTTTTTGGATGGGTTACTCAGGTTTAATATCTTATTCATTAAATTCAAAAGTAATACCTGATTTGGCTTTCTTTGATTTAATTCTTTATAATAAAAATTCTATTATAATTATAGGTATACTAATTCTAGCAATGTCTTTAACTTTAAGTACAATTGACACACTAATTAATGCTATTTCAAGTTTGATTATAGTCGATGGAAATCAAATCAATAAATCTTTAAATGGAAAAGAAATTAAAAACAAAGCTAATTTGATTATTTTACTCTTAAGTATATTAGTTTTTATTTTAGCATCTAGGGGTTTTAGTATTTTGTACCTATTTCTATTAGCTGATTTATTATGCTGCTCAGCTGTAATCACAATATTTTACGGTTTTTTTAATAAGAAAATTAATTCAAGGCTAGCAACAGCTTCTATCTTGAATGGACTTGTATTTGGTTTGCTTTTTTTTCCAAGTATGGATTTTCAAAGCAGTATTGTAGTTGGAAATTTATTATCAAAAGATTTATTTAACTCTTTTATTACTGGAAATTTATTGTTTATTTCTTTTGTAATTTCTATAACTGTTCCCTTCATAATGATATCGGTTTATTCTTTGCGTAATTCATTTAAATAAATGATTACAGCAAGCCAAATAAAGACAAAAGAAATTAATTTATCTAAGTTTAAAGGTTCATGAAAATAATATATTCCCAAAAAGAATTGTGCTGTAGGTGTTAAAAAAAATATCATACTTGCTGGACCTATTCCTATAAGTTCAAAACCCCTTGTATACCAAAAAAGAGGTATTAAAGTCATTAGCCCAGCCCAAAATAGATAGAAAGATAAAATAGGCTCATTTAAGGAAAAAATATTTACATTATTTTTAACTAAAAAAATAAAAAGGACAATCGCTATTGGAGAAATTAATAAAGTTTCAATTAATAAACCTATATCTGAAGAAACTTTAATTTTTTTTCTAATTAAACCGTATAGACTAAATGTAACAGCAACAATAATTCCAATCCATGGAACTTCACCCAACCTAAATAGTAAGTAAATTAGAGAAACGACAACTAAAAGAACTGATATAATTTTATTTCTATTATATTTTTCTTTTAAAAAAATAATTCCAAAAAAAACACTTAAAATTGGAAAAATATAATAACCTAAAGCAGAGTCTAGTAGATTATTAGTTTTAACAGCGTACAACCATGTTAGCCAATTAACAGAAACTAATAATCCTGTAATTAATAAAATAAAAATATTAATCTTCTTATTTATTATCTTTCCAAATTCACTCCATTTAGATAAATAAGTAGTGGTAATTAACAACAATAAAACGGTCCAAATTGTTCTATGTATTGTTAGCTCTAAAGGAGACGCAAAAGAAACAAATTTGAAATATAAAACACCTATTACACCCCACCAAAGAGAGGCACCGACAGTAAATAATGAGCCTCTAAATAAATTTTTCTTCATTTGACCATTTTTTTTATTGATTTATAAGATAGTTATTTAATAATTAGAACTAAATAAACTTGTTAAATTTGGAAGAGTGGGTGAGTGGTTGAAACCAGTTGGTTGCTAACTAACCGTACGAGTAATATCGTACCGAGAGTTCGAATCTCTCCTCTTCCGCCAAGAATTAGTTAAAGAAACTATCAATTTTAACTGGTTCTTTACTTAATATATATTTATATACATTAATATTTTCTAAAACTCTTTGAACATAATTTCGAGTTTCCTTAAATCTTATCAATTCAATCCAATTTACGTAAGACAGTTGTCCTTTTGATGGGTCTCCATTTATTCTACGCCAAGTTTTAACTCTATTAGGACCCGCATTATAAGCAGCTATAGCAAATGGATATACACCATTATAGCTTTCTATTAATGAGCTAAAATAATATGAACCTAATTTAATATTATATTCAGGATCTTTGGTGAGCCTGCTTATGCTATAAGGTAACTTTGCTTGTTTTGCCACAAGTTTAGCAGTATATTTCATTAACTGCATCATACCCCTAGCTCCAGCCCAGCTATTAGCTCTTCTATCAAATTCACTTTCTTGACGAATGATAGCCAAAACAACTTCTTGTTTTGGCATTGATTTACCATTTATTATCTTAGGTGTATTAATTATCGGGTAGTTATATTTATTGAAAAATCTTTTTTCATAAGATGCTTGTTTAGAAATTTGTATGGCAAAATCATATCTTTCAACATCAGTAGCTAGTTTAGCAGCTAAAACTTCACTACCGTTCTCTACGTCCAAAGTTGCTAAATATTTTATAATATCTTTAGAAAGTTGAGATGCATCAAGCTCGCTAAGTAAAATTATATGATTTATAAGTTTATTTTTTCTAAAATCTTTTTCATATTCTTTGTTAAAGTTTGACTCATCAATTAATTCAAAGTTTTCACCTGGTTTGATTTCGTTAAATGAAAGTTGACCATAATAAGTCATAGGAAATTTAGCACCTTCACTAAAAAATTTATATGATAAATCTTTATTACCTAAAGTTTTATATGTAGTTCCAAGCCAATAAGCACCTCTTGCTAAACTTATTGGATATCCTACGTTATTATAAAAATTATTAAAATGGTTAATTGCATACTCTGGTGATTTTAAAAAAGTTAATGCTATCCAACCAGAAAGCCATTCAGCTTCTGCAAATTCTGGTCCTGAAGATAAAGCATGCTCACTAGAAATTTTGTACGCAGTTTTATATCTTTTTTTATAAATTAAAGATCTAGAAACACTTTTTCGTTGTTCCCACCATTTATCTGGTCTAACCATTTGTGTTTCTGTTCTATTAGAATTTTTGTATAAAATTTCCAAAGATCCTTCAAGTCTACCTCGCCTATTTCTCCATCTTAAACGATCATATTCTAAACCTGTGTTTGATTTTAAGTGGTTGGGAACTTTCAAAATTGCATTATCAACACCATATGAATTACTCATTAAGATTTGTCTTGCATTGTATAAAGCTCTTTCGTCATTGGGAAGATATTTTAACATCCTTTTTAAATCCCAATATTTTTTTTCCCAAGCTAGATGGTCAGCTCTTTTAATATGATCTTCTACAGTTAAAAACTTTTTAAATTTAGCTCTATAATAACCTAAGTCATTTTTCGATATTTCGGCAGTAACCCAACCATTTTTAATTAATTCTTTTACTTTATCTGTTTTTCCTTGCTCTAAGTATGCTTCAGCTAATTTTATCATTCCTATACCTCCTAATGGTGGGTGACGTTGAAACCAATTAATTATCGAAGTAGGTGAATTATTTTTCAAATAAATTTTTTTTTCAGCTAAATATTTAATTCTGTTTATACGAGGATAATCTTCATGTTGTTCTATAAAGCTTTTATAATCATTAAATGTTGCTGAATTTTGTGTTGTCTTTAAATGCATCCAAGTAACAAGAGTTCTAAATTCACTATCTTTTACTTTTTTTGCACTTTTCATAGCACTATTCCATTTTCTCGCTTTAATAAATTTTATTGTTTCTTTAGCTTTTTCAAAATCTTTTTTATTTAATACTGTAGATTTTTCAACTCCATTGAATTGATTTTTGTACGTTATTGGTTTTTTTTTAGGGAGTAAAAAAACACTTTTGCTTTCATCAATTTTTGTTTTTTTTTTTAATATTGGTTCCTTTATTTTAGTCTCAGTTATCTTTTTCTTAAATTCTTGTCTTTTTTTAACTTCTGTTTGAATAATTGGTTTTTTTTGTGGTAAATTTTTTGAAATTTCAGAACCTATATTTTTCTCAATTTTTTTAAAAATAGAAGGCTTTTTTTTAGGTAAAAGGAAATGGTTTTCAGCATAAATATAACCAGTTGCTAAAAAAAATATTAATAAAGCTAGACTAATTAATTTATTGGTCATAAGTTAAGAATTATTTATCTTATATTGTTTTATGCTTAAAGGATCAATTGTAGCTTTAATAACACCTTTTAAAGACGACAGTCTTGATGAAGAAAATTACGTAAAATTAATCAATTATCATCTAAAAAATGGCACTAACGGAATTGTGCCTGGTGGTACAACTGGTGAATCGCCGACTTTATCTCATAACGAACACAAAAAAATTATAGAAATTTCTGTTAAAGAATGTAATTCAAAAATTCCAGTTATTGCAGGTACTGGCTCTAATTCAACTGATGAAGCAATTGAATTATCTAAGTTTGCTGAAAAAGCAGGATCCGATGCTTTGCTTATAGTGACACCATATTATAACAAACCAACACAAGAAGGCTTATTTCAACATTATAAAAAAATTAACGAAAATGTTGGAATTCCAATAGTAATTTATAACATTCCATCACGCTCAGTTATTGATATGACTATCGAAACTATGTCAAGATTATATGAATTAAAAAATATCATAGGCGTTAAAGATGCCACAGGTGATTTAAAAAGAGTCAAACAACAAAAAAAATCTATGGGAAATGAATTTATTCAATTAACTGGTAATGACGAAAATGCGTTAGAATTTAATAAACTTGGTGGTGTAGGAGCTATTGGAGTTACAGCAAATATTGCCGCAAAGTTATCATCTGAATTTCAAAAAGCTTGCATTGAGGATGAAAATAAAGCTGTTGAATTAAATAATATTCTTCAACCAATTCATGCAGCTATGTTTATTGAAAGCAATCCTTCCCCCGTCAAGTACGCAGCCTCATTACTCAATATGTGTGACCCTAGTGTTAGACTACCTCTTGTGGAGGTTCAAAATACAACTAAACAAAAAATATCTGAAGCTCTTAAAGTAGCTAAAATACTTTAATGAAACAAAAAATAGTTCCTGGTCAAAAAATTATTTGTTTAAATCGTAAAGCTAGCTTCAATTATTTTTTTATCGAACTTTTAGAAGCTGGTATATCGTTAAAAGGATCTGAAGTTAAATCTCTTCGAGATGGAAAAGGAAGTATTGCAGATTCTTATGCTGTAGATAATAATGGTGAATTATATTTGATTAATTCTCATATTCCTTTGTATAGACAATCATCTTACAACAACCACAATCCCAAAGAAAATAGGAAATTATTATTGAAAAGGAAAGAGATTAATAAACTTATTGGTAGAATAAATCAGGATGGATTAACGTTAATACCTACAAAATTATATTTTGTTAAAGGTAAAGTTAAAGTTGAAATAGCAGTTTCAAAAGGAAAAAAACTTTATGATAAAAGGCAAGTTAAAAAAACTAGAGATTGGCAACGAGAAAAAGCAAGATTATTTAGTAAAAACAATAAATGATACATATAAATATTGGCTCTAACTTAAATTCAAAATTTGGAGATAGGTTTAAAAATATTTTACTAGCTATCAATTTATTAATTAATTCACATATTAGTATCAAAAAATTCTCTAGTTTTTATGAAACTCCTTCCTATCCAGATAAAAATTTACCTAAATTTATTAATATTGGAATTAATATTGAATATAAATTTGATTATTTAGAACTGATGAAAATTACAAAATTGATTGAAAAAAAACTGGGCAGAATAAATACAAAAAAAAATAATCCTAGGGTTTGTGATATAGATATAATAGATTTTAAATCTAAAATTATTAAATCAAAAATCATAGAGTTACCACATCCTAGGTGTCATTTAAGAAACTTTGTCCTTTATCCAATTAAAGAAGTTGCGCCTAAATGGAAACATCCTATTTTTAATAAAAATATTGATTTTTTGCTAAATGATTTAAGTCAACCCTCTAGGATTGAGATTACAAGATTGTCGAAAAGTGTTATTATTTAATGATGATAAATAATAATGAATTAATTAATAAGATTAAATCATATAATAAGTTTTTAAACTCAGACTCTTTAACTAAAGCTTTTAATTTTGCATTAGACGCGCATCAAAATCAAAAAAGAGATGAAGGTGTACCATATATAATTCACCCAGTTGCTGTCGCAAATATTTTAACAGAATTAAAGCTTGATAGTGCAACAATTACAACAGGCCTTTTGCACGACACTATAGAGGACACTAACGTAACATTTGAAACTGTAAAAAAAGAATTTGGGGAAGAAGTTGCTAATTTAGTAGATGGAGTTACAAAAATTTCAGCTTTAGAAGATAAAGTTTCTAACAATTCTAAAGCAGAGAATTTCAGAAAATTAATAATAGCTACTTCTAAAGATATTAGAGTTTTATTAGTAAAACTTGCTGACAGACTTCACAATATGAGAACAATTAATTATGTAAAAAATAAAGATAAAATAATTCGCAAGGCAAAAGAAACTATGGAAATTTATGCTCCTTTAGCTGATCGAATGGGTATGAATAAAATAAGAGATGAACTAGAAGATCTTTCTTTCTCAGTGTTAAATAAACCTGCAAGAGATTTAATTCTTGACAGGCTAACTTTCATCAAAAGTAATAGAGAAGATACATTTAAAATTATCGCAGCAGAATTAATTGAACAATTGAAATCTAATGGCATAGAAGCTGTAATTGCTGGAAGAGAAAAGACACCATTTTCAATTTGGAGAAAAATTCAAAGTAAAAAAATATCTTTAGAGCAGCTTACTGATATTATTGGTTTTAGAATTTTAGTTAACAGTGTAGAGGATTGTTATAAAACATTGGGAATTTTTCATAGTAAATTTTCCGCTATACCAGGAAAATTTAAAGATTACATTTCTACTCCTAAAATAAATAAATATAAGTCAATACATACTTCAATAATCGGTCCAAAAAAAAATAGAATTGAAATACAAATAAGAACTAAAGAAATGCATGAATTTGCAGAACGAGGTATAGCTTCTCATTGGAAATATAAATCTTCAGAAAAATTTTCCGATCTTTCTTGGAAAGAATACGACTGGTTGAGAGACTTAGTTGAAATAATAGAAACAGGTAATAGCCCTGAACATTATTATGAATTTACAAAACTTCAAATGTTTAATGATAATGTTTTTTGTTTTACTCCTAAAGGAGCTGTTATAAAATTACCTAAGGACGCAACCCCTATAGATTTTGCTTATGCAGTTCACACCAAAATAGGTGGCAGCGCTATTGGTTGCTCTATAAATGGACAAGACTCAACTTTACAAACGAATTTAAAAAATGGAGATATGGTAAAAATTGTTTCTTCAAAAAATGCTTCTCCTTCTTTACATTGGCTTTCTTCTTCAAAGACTGGAAAAGCAAGAGCTGCTATTAGACGTTACTGGCAAGATAAATCGCTAAATAACACAAAAGTTAAAGATAAAAATTACTCTAGCACTATTGTAGTTGATTTGCCTCACCAACCTGGAGCTTTAGGTAAAATATCTTCTTTAATAGGTATCAATAAAGGCAATATATTGAATGTAGAGTTAATCGACAAACAAAAGGACTATTTACAATTTTCTTTTGATTTACAAATTAAAGATTTAAAAAACTTCACAAACTTGATAAGTCAAATAAAGCAAAATAAATTAAATTTTAAAATAATTCGTCATAAACAGAAAAAAAATGCTTTCATACGTAGAATCTTTGAAAATTTTAAAGGAAACTAAAGCTTTAATAGAAGGACATTTTATCTTGTCTTCTGGTCTCCATAGTTCTAAGTACGTACAATGTGCTCAACTATTAAGTAAGCCATTTAAAGCAAATAAAATATGTGCCTCACTTTCAGAAAAAGTTAAAAATGATTTAAAAGATTTTGATTTAATTTTATCTCCAGCAATGGGAGGTATAATTATTGGTTATGAAATGGGCAAATTACTTAATAAAGAAACAATATTCTCTGAAAGAGTTGATGGTGCCTTTAAATTAAGAAGAGATTTTTTTATAAGAAAAAAAACAAAGGTTTTAATTGTTGAAGATGTAATAACAACAGGGAAATCAAGTCTTGAATGTTCTAAACTAGTTGACGATGCTGGTGGGATAATTATTGGATACGCATGTATTATAGATAGGTCTAACGGCAATTCTAATATAAGAGATAAAATTGTTTCACAGATCAAGCTTGACATACCCACGTATACTAAAGAAAAATTACCACAAAATCTTTTATCAATTAAACCTGTAAAGCCTGGTAGTAGAAATCTGTAATGAAAAAGATTAGACTGGGAGTAAATATAGATCATGTAGCTACTGTTAGAAATGCCAGAGGAGAAATTTATCCAAGCCCATTAAGAGCTGCTAAACTAGCAGAAAAATATGGAGCTGACTCTGTTACTATTCATTTAAGAGAAGATAGAAGACATATTAATGAACAAGATTTGAAAATAATAAGATCAAAAATTCATATTCCATTGAATTTAGAGATAGCAGCAACTAATGAAATGTTAAAAATAGCCGTTAAGCATAAACCTCCATTTATTTGTATTGTTCCTGAAAAAAGAAAAGAAGTGACAACAGAAGGAGGTTTGAATTTGAGTTATAAAAAAAATTTTTTATTTAGATTAATCAAAAAATTAAAAAAAAATAAATCAAGAATAAGTCTTTTTATAGAACCTAAAATTGCAGACATTAGAAATGCAAAAAAACTAGGGGCTAGCTGTATAGAAATTCATACAGGCAAAATTTGTAATCTGATAAATAAAAATAAAAATTTTACAAAAGAGTTAAATAGAATTCAAAAAGCAGTAAAATATGCAAATAGTTTAGATTTAGAGGTTCATGCTGGACATGGTCTAACATTTAGGTCTGCAAAAATTTTATCAAGAATAAATGGTATATCAGAATTCAATATAGGGCATTTTTTAATTGGTGAAGCAATTTTTATAGGTTTAGCTAAAACTATTAAAAATTTTAAAAAAATTCTTAATTAATATGAAAATATACGGAATAGGTACTGATATAACTAACATTAATCGTTTTAAAAAAAATTGTAAAAATAAAAAATTTATCTACAGAGTATTCAATATTTTTGAAATAAAGAAATGTACTTCACATATTAATAAGATTAGTTGCTTTGCAAAAAGATTTGCTGCTAAAGAGGCTTTTGCAAAAGCTTTAGGAACAGGCATATCAAATGGAATAAATTTTAATGAAATTATTGTTCATAATATTAAATCAGGCAAACCAAAAATAAAATTATTAGGTAATACAAAAAAAATATTTTACAAAATTTTAAAAAAAAAAAAAATTAATATATTTTTATCTTTATCCGATGATAAACCTTTTGCTGTTGCAACTGTAGTTATTTCTTTATGAAAAAAAAAAATATACACGAAACTTTGTACGAAAACTTTAAAACAATTGTTGGAGCTTTACTAATAGCGCTAATTATAAGATCATTTCTATTTCAACCTTTTTATATTCCCTCATCTTCAATGGAACCTACTTTGTTGATAGGTGATAGAATATTTGTATCAAAATACACATATGGTTTTAGCAAACATTCTTTTCCTTTTAGTCCGAGTTTTTCAAATAAACGTTTTTTTTATAACGAACCAAATCTAGGAGATTTAATAGTTTTTAAAACTCCTGCTGATAATCGCACAGATTATATTAAAAGATTAATAGGTATGCCTGGAGACGAAATACAATTTATTAATGGTTCAATATTTATAAATAATCAATCAATAGCAAGAAGTAAACTAAAAGAAAAAAAAATAGTTAGATGTGGTAAATTTTCTTTTGAAGTTGACTCATATTTAGAAACCTTACCAAATGGATTTAGTCATATTGCTGTTTACAATAAAAAGGGCACAATGATGAATACAAAAAAATATAAAGTTCCAGAAAATCATTTTTTTTTATTAGGTGATAATAGAGATTGCTCAAAAGATAGTAGATATTTAGAAAGTGTTGGATATGTATCTAATTTGAATTTAGTAGGAAAAGCTAAAATTATTTTCTTTTCTAATGATACAGTAAAAAGCAGTTTATTAAAATTTTGGAATTTAAATGAAACTTTTAGAGTAAATAGAATTTTTAAAAAATTAAAATGAAAAAAAATATTAAAGAATTAGAAGAAGTTCTAAAATATAATTTTAAAGATACATCTTTATTAGAACAAGCTTTAAAACATAAAAGCTTTGATAATAATAATAATAATGAAAAATTAGAATTCTTAGGTGATCGTGTGCTTGGTTTAATTATTTCAAAGAAATTATTAGAAATCTATCCTAATGAAAAAGAGGGAATTATTGATAAAAAATATGCAAATTTGGTCAACAAGAAAACTTGCTATAAAATAGCCAAAAATATTAACATCAGTCAATATATGTACTTAGGACAATCTCATAAATCATTGCAGAGGTCAGCAGACAAAATTCTAAGTGATTGTTTGGAAGCTTTGATTGGAGCTATTTTTTTAGACAGCGGACTTAAAAATGCTGAGCAATTTATAATTAATTTTTGGAAAACTTTTTTAAAAGACTCGAATATAACGTTAATAGACGCTAAAACACGTTTGCAAGAGTTTAGTTTAAAAAAGTATAAAGAACTACCTAAGTATACTTCATACAGAAAAAGCGGGCCTCCTCATAGACCTATATTTCGAACAGATGTTCAAATACCTAATTCAAAAAAAATTGTTGGTTCAGGAACTTCAAAAAAAAATGCGCAACAAAATGCTGCAAAAAAATTATTACTTTCCCTTGAAATATTATGAACTGGGAGGATGAATGTTACCTATTATCAAAAAGAAAATTTAGAGAAAACGCAAATATTATAAATGTTTTTACACCAACAAAAGGGAAAGTTAGTGGAATAGTTTATGGCGGAAACTCTAGAAAAATTAGAAATTATTTACAAATTTCAAATAAGCTATTTATTTTTTATAATTCAAAAAATGATAATAAAATTGGTTATTTTAAAACAGAATTAACAAAAGCAATAACACCTCTTTATTTTAACGATAAAGAAAGAACCTCAGCTTTGATCTCATTATGCTCTTTATTAAATTTATTACTACCAGAGTCACAGCCTTATAAAGAAATATACAAATCTTATGAAAAATTAATAAATTCATTAAATTTGAAGAATTGGATTATTTTATATATTTTATTTGAAATGAATTTAATTAAAGAATTAGGTTTTGATACAAATCTTGCAATTTTTAAAAACAATTTGAGAAAAGTTGATGACAGCAAGGAAGTCAATATTGATGGTGTTAAGTATGAAGTGCCTACATTTTTAATCAATCAAAAAATCCCAGATAAATTAACAAAATCTTTAGTAAAGAAATCTTTAATCTTTACTAGAAGTATTTTTTTAAATAAATTTTTTTCTCCGAATAATTTAATTTTTCCAAAATCAAGAATTATTTTTGAAAATTATTTTAATTAATTTTTTTAATTTTATCAGCTGCTTCTAATGCAAAATAAGTTACTATTGCTGATGCACCAGCTCTTTTAAATGATGTTAAAGACTCAATGATTGCATCATCAGTAATTAATTTATTTTTAATACCGATTTTAATTAGACTGTATTCTCCGGATACTTGATAAGCTAACACGGGTATTTTGAAATAGTCATTAATTTGTTTAATTATATCTAGGTAAAGTAGACCAGGTTTCACCATAACCATATCAGCACCTTCTTTTATATCAAGAGCTACTTCCCTCAAAGCTTCATTGCTATTTTTGTAATCCATTTGATAATTTTTTTTATTTCCTTTTAAATTTTTTTTTGAACCAACTGCTTCTCTAAAAGGCCCATAAAAACTTGATGCATATTTTACGGCATAAGATAATATTTGAACCATCTTATGATTATTAATGTCTAAAGCTTTTCTAATTTCACCAACTCTACCATCCATCATATCTGAGGGGGCTATCACATCACAACCCATTTCAGCTTGCATTATTGATTGTTCGATTAACACCTTTACAGTTTCATCGTTAAGAACATAACTCGATTTAATCAGTCCATCATGTCCATGTGAAGTATAAGGATCTAATGCAGAATCACACATAATTCCAATTTGATTACTGTATTTTTTTTTTATATATCTAATTGCTTTACATACCAAATTATCATTATTTAATGCTTCACTGCCAATTTCATCTTTATTAATTTTTTTTGTAAACGGAAATAATGCAACCATAGGTATTTTTTTTTTTATTGCTTTTGTTACAATAGTTCCTAATTTATCTATAGTATATCTATATACACCTGGCATAGATTTAACTGGCTGTATTTTGTTTTTTCCTTCAATTAAAAAAATTGGTAGAATAAAATCGCTTGATGAAAGGGTGCTTTCTTGAATTAAACGTCTAGACCAGTCATATTTTCGGCTTCTTCTTAGTCTTAAATTAGGAAATTTTCCTGTTATCATAACTTAATTTATTTTTAAAATGCGACAAATCTATTGTACAAATATATATTAAAAAATATAAAACACAATAATCATGTTAAATAAAAATATAGTTAATTTAAATTCCGAGAGAGAGAAAACAGTTTTAGACTTTAATGATTTTCAAAAACAAGACCTTAAGTTTGATATTGTTAAACTTCAAGAATCTTATAATGAAATAATTAAAACAAAAAAATTCGATGACGGCGGTGGGATAGCACATTTTGGCGCAATTTGTTTAACACAAATACCCGGTCAACAAGATTCAGTAAAAGGAAATAAAGCTAGAGGTTTGTATTGGACTAAACCAAATAAATCTGGAAAAGAAGTTTCAAGAGACGTGGGCATAGATGAATCTTTGTATTCCGAATTTATAAAAGATTATGAAAATACATATTTCAAAGAAGTTTTTGATACACTTTCTTTAAAATATAAATTGGGTAGACTTAGAATTTTATTAAAGGAACCCAGATCTACCTTAAGCTGGCATAGAGATCCAGAGCCAAGATTGCATATACCAATAATTACAAATCCTGGTTGTTTAATGGTTATTGATAATGTTGCTAAGCATATGCCCGCTGACGGCTCAGTGTGGGTAACCAACAATACAAAATATCATAATGCATTTAATGGTGGTGAAGAAAATAGAGTTCATCTAGTTGCATGTATTTTAGATTATAAATTTAATTAATTTGACAATTTTATTTAAAAAAATTTGTATAAGTTCTGATCACGCTGGTTATATATTAAAAGAATTTATAAAAAATTATCTTGTTAATAAAAATGTTTCAATTATTGATTTAGGACCATTTGAAAAAAAATCAGTTGATTATCCTGATTTTGCAAAAAAAGTGTCATCTAGAATTAGGAATAATAGAAGTGATGTTGGTATTTTAGTTTGTGGATCAGGAACAGGAATGGCTATTAGCGCTAATAAAATTAAAGGTGTTAGAGCCGCTGTTTGTTATAATGCAAGATCTACAAGATTGTCTAGATTGCATAATAATGCTAATATAATCTGCTTAGGTTCTAGATTAACAGAGAAAAATATAGCTTTAAAATTAGTATCTCTTTTTTTAAGCACTAAATTTGAAAGAGGTAGACACCTAAGAAGAGTAAATAAAATATAATTATGTCTACAGTTATTAAATTAAACAAATTTTTAAATAATTTTTTTAAACAAAATTTAAAAAATGCAGATAATGAAATATTCGAGTCTGTAAAAAATGAATTTACTAGGCAACAAAATCAGATTGAATTAATTGCATCTGAAAATATAGTTTCTAAAGCAGTCCTTGAAGCTCAAGGATCAGTTTTAACTAACAAATATGCTGAAGGATATCCTGGAAAAAGATATTATGGTGGGTGTGAACATGTTGATGTTTCTGAAACACTTGCGATAGAAAGAGCTAAAAAACTTTTTGATTGTAAGCATGCTAATGTTCAGCCTCATTCTGGCGCACAAGCAAATGGAGCTGTATACTTAGCTTTAATTAAACCTGGTGATACTATACTTGGAATGAGTTTAAACTCGGGAGGTCATCTTACACATGGGGCAAAACCAGCTCAGTCCGGTAAATGGTTTAATGCTATTCACTATGACGTAGATGAGAAAACAGGATTAATTGATTATAAAAGTGTAGAAAAGCTAGCAATAGAAAATAAACCAAAAATAATTATTGCAGGTGGTAGCGCTTACTCACGAATAATTGATTTTAAAAAATTTAGAGAAATTTGTGATAAAGTTAATGCATATTTTCTTGTTGATATGGCTCATTTTTCTGGGCTTGTAGCTGGTGGTGCTTATCCAAACCCTACAATTTATGCTGATGTTGTAACTTCAACTACACATAAAGTTTTACGTGGACCTAGAGGTGGAATTATACTTACTAATAGAGATGATTTAATTAAAAAATTTAACAGCGCAATATTCCCTGGTCTTCAAGGTGGTCCTTTAATGCATGTTATAGCTGCAAAAGCTGTTTGTTTTAGAGAAGCCTTAAATGATGAGTTTAAGATTTATGTTAAAAATGTAATTAATAATGCGAAAACTTTATCAGATAATTTATCAAATAATGGTTTTAAAGTTTTTTCTGGAGGTACCGATACTCACTTGATGTTGTTAGATTTAAGATCTTTTAAAGTAAATGGAAAAGAAGCTGAAGCCTCGCTAGGAAGATCAAATATAACTTGTAATAAAAACGGAATTCCATTCGATACTGAAAGTCCAATGATTACCTCTGGTATAAGGTTAGGTACTGCTGCTTGTACTACTCGAGGTTTTGGTCCAAACGAATTTAAGCATATAGGTGATCTTATTTCAAAAGTTATCAATGGCTTGAGTAATAATGGAACCGATAACTCAAAAATTGAAAGAGAAGTTCAAAAAGAGGTTATTGATCTTTGCTCTACTTTTCCTATATATAGTGATTAAAAATTATAAATAACTATGCTTTGTCCATTTTGTAAAGAAAAAGATACTTCTGTTGTAGATTCAAGACCTACTGAAGATGGAACTGCTATTAGAAGAAGACGATTGTGTGGGTGTGAAAGGAAAGAGAGATTTACAACATTTGAAAGAGTGCAATTTCAAGAACTTACAGTAATCAAAGGCAACGGAAAAAGAGAACCTTTCGATAGAGATAAAATCTCTAAATCAATTAGAATCGCTACAAGAAAAAGGCCTATTGACTCAGAAACAATTGAAAAGTTTATTTCTAAAATAGTCAGAAATCTAGAAGGACTAGGTGAAAGTGAGATTCCTACACCAACAATAGGTAAGTTTATAATGGAAGGTTTGGCCACTCTAGATAAAGTTGCTTATGTTCGCTTTGCTTCAGTTTATAAAAATTTTAAGGAAGCAAAAGATTTTGAACAATTTGTAGGCAATTTAGATGAAAACAAATCATAACAATTATCTCAACTTAGCTTTCAATCTTGCGAAGATTAATTTGGGTAAAACTAAATCGAATCCATCAGTTGGATGTGTAGTTGTAAAAAATGGATCTGTTATCTCATCTGGTTATACTTCAGTCGGTGGTAGACCCCATGCAGAATATAATGCGTTAAATAAAAAAATTAATTTCAATGGTTCTGATCTTTATGTAACTTTAGAACCTTGTGTACATTATGGTTTTACACCCCCTTGTACAAATATTATAAAAAAAAATAAAATAAAAAGAGTATATTATTCATTTAATGACGTGGATAAAAGAACTGCAAAAAAATCTAAAAAAAATTTAATAAAAAAAAATATTGTAGTTATAAAAAAAAAGAATCAAAAAAATAATTTTTTTTATCAAAGTTATTTTATTAATAAAAATAATTTATTACCTCTAATAGATGCCAAAATAGCTTTATCAAAAGATTATTTTTCAATTAATAAAAAAGATGAATGGATTACCAACAATTTTTCAAGAGATAGAGCTCATTTAATTCGATCTAATTATGATACAATTATCTCTACATCAAAATCTATAAATAATGACAATTCATTACTTAATTGTAGGTTAAGTGGTTTAAATCATAATAAACCTGATCTATTAATTATAGATTTAAATTTAAAAATTAAAATTAATTTGAGGTTATTTAATCAGCTTAATAAAAGAAAAATTGTAATTATTACGAATATAAGGAAAAATAAAAAAATCCAATACTTAAAAAAACGAGGAGTAAAGTTTATATTAGTAAAATCATTAAAAAATAAGATAGATTTTATTACTTTTTTTAAAAAAATTAAAGCGAATGGATCAAGCAGAATATTAATTGAGTCTGGTTTGATTTTTTTAAAAACTCTAGTTAAAAAAAAATTGATTTCCAATATTTACTTTTTTAAATCATCAAATTATCTTGGAAAGAATGGTTCTAACAACATTGCACCTAACTTTATTAAAAATTTTAAAAGACTAAAAAAAATCAAAGTTAATTTAAATGGAGACATTTTGTATAAAATTAAAATGAATTAATGTTTAATGGTATTATATATAATTTAGGTCAAATAAAATATATTAAAAAAAATAATACTAATTTTTTAATTGGTATTAAAACAAATTTAATTTTTAAAAAAAAAGAAATTGGCTCGTCTATTTGCTGTAATGGTGCATGTTTAACAATCACAAATATTAAAAATAAATTAATATATTTTTATGTATCAAATGAAACTTTAAATAAATCAAATTTTAAATTTATAAAAATAAATGATTTAATAAATATTGAAAAATCTCTTGTTTACGGTCAAAAAATTTCTGGTCACATAATTCAAGGTCATGTTGATACAACAGCCTCAATAACAAAAATAATTATACAAGATAAAACCTGGTTAATTAAATTTTCTTTAAATAACAAAAAACTTTCAAATATGTTAGTTGAAAAAGCCTCGATTTCAATAAATGGAGTCTCTTTAACTATTTCAAAAATAAAAAATTATTTATTTCAAATTAATGTCATTCCTCATACATTAAGTCTTACTAATTTAAAAAATTTAAGAAAAAAAGATACAGTTAATGTCGAAATAGATTTTTTTGCAAAATATATCTTAAAAATTTCTAATTAAATGAAAAAAAAAATATTTTCACCTATTAATGCAATTTTAAAAGATGCCAAAAAGGGTAAAATGTTTATTTTGGTCGACGATAAAGATCGTGAAAATGAAGGTGATTTAATTATACCAGGCTCAAAATGTAATTCAAAAAGCATTAACTTTATGGCCAAACATGGAAGAGGATTAATTTGTTTGGCTTTGACAAAACTTCAAATTGATAAATTAAAATTACCATTAATGTCTCGCACTAATAAATCAAGAATGCAAACTGCTTTTACAGTTTCTATTGAAGCAAAAAAAGGCATTACTACAGGTATATCCGCTTATGATAGAGCAAAAACAATTAAAGTTGCAATTAATCCAAAGGTTAAAAATAATCAGATAGTTACACCGGGACATGTTTTTCCATTAGTATCAAGGTTAGGTGGAGTATTAGAGAGAGCAGGTCATACAGAAGCATCGGTTGATATATCAAGATTATCAAAATTAAATCAAAGTGCTGTAATATGTGAAGTAATGAACGAAGACGGTAGAATGGCTCGCCTTAAGGACCTTCATAAGTTTTCTCTTAAACATAATATTAAGATAGCATCTATCGAAGATCTAATTGAATACAGACTGAGAAATGAAAAGTTAATTAAAAAAATAATTAACAAGAAATTTTATTTTAAAAATAATGAAAATCTTGAATTTGGTGTTTATATGAATAAATTGAATAATTCTGAAAATTATGTAATTAAAAAAGGGAATTTTATTTCAAGGAATTCTATTAGGGTCAGGGTAATCTCTAGCAAAAATGATAATGTTAAATTAATTCTTAAAAATAAAAATATAAAAAATTCATTAAAATATTTAAATAAATATTCAAATTTTTTAATAATTTTAATTAATAATAAGAAAATAGATAACAATGATAATGAAAACACAACTCTTAGGTATTATGGAATTGGAGCACAAATTATAAAAGATTTAAACGTAAAAAATATGATACTTGTAACTAGATCAAAAAAGAAAATTATTGGTCTTGAAGGTTTTGGTTTAAAAATTAAAAAACAGGAGATAATTAAATGAAAAAAATATTAATAGTTAATGCAAACTATTATGGAAAAATAACAAAAAATTTGTTGATTAACACTAAAAAAATTTTACAAAAAAAGAGCTTCAAGTTAAGTGTTATTGATGTTCCTGGTGTTCTTGAAATACCTTTCACTATAAGTAAATATATAAAAAAATTCGATGCTTTTGTTGTTCTAGGTTGTGTTATTAAAGGAGAAACTCCTCATTTTGATTTAATATGTAAATCAACTTTTGATTCTTTATCAAATATTTCAATTAATTTCAAAAAACCTATTGGAAATGGTATTATAACTGCCCTAAATATGTCTCAGGCAAAAGAAAGAAGTTCGATTAATAGTGTTACAGCTAAACGGAACAAAGGATCGGAGGCAGCAAAAGCTGTTATTTCAATTTTAACAAATGAGCCAAAAAAAACATAAAAATAACTCACCACGAATTAGAATAATTCAAAAAATTTATGGATCTTTAATGAATCCAGATGAAGAAATTTTATATCCTAAAAGTCAGTATAAAAAATTTATTAAAGATGTAGTTTCAGGTGTTTTAGAAAGAATTGAATTAATTGAAGACACTATTAACAATCATTTAAATGAAGATATAAAATTAGATAAAACTGATAAATTGCTCAAAATTATACTTTTTGCAGGAGTGTTTGAGATTTTATTTAAACACAACACTCCAAAAAACGTTATAATTAGTGAATATGTTGCGGCATCTGAGTTTTTTTTAGAGAAAGCTCAAATAAAATATCTAAATGCTATCCTAGATAAAATCTCTAGATCCATCAGAAAAGACTAATTGTTATGAATAATTAGTAACTTTAGCTTGCCTTTTAAGGTTTTTTTTGGCATTTATCCCAATTATTAAATGAATAATTATTTAGAAATACTATACTTAATTTCTTTTACAGGCATTCTTGCTGTTGCATATAGTTATCTTTTATCTGGGCAAATTCTTGCTTCAAGTCCAGGAAATTCTAAAATGCAAGAAATAGCTGAGGCTATTCAAATAGGAGCTAAAGCTTATCTAAATAGACAATATAAAACAATTGCAGTTGTAGGATTAATTGTATTAGCGATTGTAACTTACTTCTTTAATTATTTAGTTGGTATTGGTTATTTTATAGGTGCATTTTTATCTGGTTTGGCTGGTTATATTGGTATGTTAATTTCAGTTAAAGCAAACGTTAGAACAGCTGAAGCTTCTAGAAAAAGTCTTCAGTCAGGATTAACCATTGCGTTTAAATCTGGTGCCATTACTGGACTATTAGTAGCTGGTTTAGCATTATTGGCGATCACAATATATTATATAACTTTAATTAATTTAAATGCAGACAATAGAGAAATAATAAATGCATTAGTAGCATTAGGATTTGGTGCTTCTCTTATTTCAATTTTTGCAAGATTGGGTGGTGGAATTTTTACTAAAGGTGCTGATGTTGGAGCTGATTTAGTTGGGAAAGTAGAAGCGGGTATTCCTGAAGATGATCCAAGAAATCCTGCGGTTATAGCTGATAATGTAGGTGATAATGTAGGAGATTGTGCAGGGATGGCTGCGGATTTGTTTGAGACTTATGCTGTAACTATTGTTGCTACAATGGTGCTTTCATCAATTTTTTTTCCAAGTGATTATAATTTAATGATTTATCCATTAGCTATTGGTGGTGCATGTATTTTGACTTCAATTATTGGAACTTGGTTTGTGAAATTAGGTAAAAGCAAAAATATAATGGGTGCTTTATATAAAGGATTTATTGTTACATCTATTACCTCATTGATAATTTTGTATCCAGTAACTAACTCAATAGTTGGTTTAGATGAATTTTATAATAACAATGGAAAAAGTTTTTCTGGTTTAAACTTATATATTTGTGGTGTTGTTGGTTTTGTAATTACAGGTTTATTAATTTGGATTACTGAATACTATACTGGAACAAATTATAGAGCTGTTCAATCTGTAGCCAAAGCTTCAACTACGGGACATGGTACTAATGTTATACAAGGATTAGCAATTTCGATGGAAGCGACAGCGATTCCTGCATTAATAATAGTTGCAGGTATTTTATACACAAATAGCTTAGCTGGACTTTACGGTATCGCCATAGCTGTAACCTCAATGTTAGCTTTAACAGGTATGGTTGTTGCTTTAGATGCGTATGGTCCTGTAACTGATAATGCAGGAGGTATTGCAGAAATGTCTAAACTTCCAAAAAGTGTTAGAAAAACTACAGATGCACTAGATGCTGTTGGTAATACAACTAAAGCAGTAACTAAAGGTTACGCAATTGGGTCAGCTGGTTTAGGTGCATTAGTATTATTTGCAGCTTACACAGAGGATATTAAATATTTTTCAACAGTAAAAGGTTCTGCTTTAGAAGGCGTGAATGTAACATTTGATTTATCAAATCCTTTTGTTGTAGCAGGCTTATTAATCGGGGGTATGTTGCCATATTTATTTGGATCAATGGGTATGCAAGCCGTCGGTAGAGCTGGTGGAGCAGTAGTCATAGAAGTAAGAAGACAATTTAAAAAAATTCCAGGAATTATGAAAGGCAAAAGAAAACCAGATTACGGAAAATTAGTTGATTTATTAACAAAAGCAGCAATTAAAGAAATGATAATACCATCATTATTGCCAGTTTTATCACCTATAGTTTTATACTTTATAATTCTGCAAATTGGTGGACAGGAAGCGGCTTTATCATCTTTGGGAGCAATGTTGCTTGGAGTTATAATAACTGGATTGTTTGTAGCTGTATCAATGACAGCTGGTGGTGGAGCATGGGACAACGCTAAAAAATATATTGAAGACGGAAATTTTGGAGGTAAAGGCTCAGATGCTCATAAAGCCGCTGTAACTGGAGATACAGTAGGCGATCCATACAAAGACACTGCAGGACCAGCTATAAATCCAATGATAAAAATTACAAATATTGTTGCCTTACTACTTCTTGCTGTAATTGCGCATTAATTAATCTGATTTTTTACTACCATACATTTTTTGTTTGATACTCTGTAAGAAAGAAGCAATAAAACTTTTTTCAGTTAATTGTTTTTCTGTGATTTTTTTTGAAAATCTTATTTTTTTTAAATCTTCTTTATTATAAAATTTTTTATTATTTAAAACACCATACTTATCAAAATAGAGAACAAGTGTATTATTAGATTTTAAGTTGTGTTTTCCTAGTTTATGATATTTGCCTTTACTTAGAATTCTTTCAAAATATATCCAAATATCTTCATTATCAAATGAGGTATAATGGGGCTGACCAACAATACTAATTATGTCATTTTTATTATGTACATTTATCTTCAATTTATTTGATCTATTTTCTAAAAATAGAATGCCATGATTTTTGTTAGGTTCTTGTAATTGACAAGCAGTTAAAAAAATGAATAAAGATATAGGATATATATTTAAATGATTTTTAATTTTACTAAACATAACACTGACCTTTATATCACATTATTATTTTTATCTCGTAATTTATTTTTCTACAATAAATTGGGTCTCAAAGACACATTTGAAACACGAATTTATTTGATGTTTTTACATTTTTCTATTTTTTTGATCATTTTTAAAAGAAAAAAAATTGAGTTTGTGCAAAAAGATTATGATAATTTTTTTAATTGCGTAGAAAATAATTTAAGAGAACTCGGATATGGCGATATTGCTGTAAATAAAAAAATGAAAACTTTAAATAAAATTTTTTACGATATACTTTTAAAGATAAATCAGTCAAATAATGATCTAAAAATTAATAAAAAATTAGTGTTAAAGTATTTTTTTGATCTTAATTTAGAAAATGACGAAAAATATGGGTTTTTTGAACAGTATTTTAATGACTTTTATCATTTTTGTTTTGAATTAAATCATAAAAGCATGATAAAAGATGCTTCTAAATTTAGGTTTTAATATGGCAGTTCCAAAAAGAAAAACATCTGTATCAAAAAAAAAAATGAGAAGATCTCATCATAAATTGTCTTCTTTAAACATTGTGGAAGATAAAAAAAGTGGTGAGTACAAACTTTCTCATCACGTTGATTTAAAATCTGGTTTTTATAACGGTAAAAAAATCCTAGATATCTAATTTTTTATAAATGACAAAAAAAATTACTATTGCTATTGATGCAATGGGTGGAGAAAATGCACCTTCAAAAAATATAGAAGGACTTAATTTATTTATACAAAAAAACAAAAGTAAAAGTGATTTTATTATTAACTTATATGGTAACAAAGATATATTAAATGAAGAATTGAAAAAATTTAAAATTACATCAGATATTGTAAATATAATTCACACAGATGGTATAGTTTCTGATGAGGAAACACCTTTAACAGCAATTAAAAATTCAAAAAATACAAGTATGTGGAACTCAGTAAAAGCTCAAACAGAAGGTCAAGCAGATATCTCATTATCGGCTGGAAACACTGGAGTATTGTTAGTAATTTCAAGAATGATATTAAAAACTATGAATAGAGTTAACAAACCAGCTTTAGCTGGTTTATGGCCAAGCAAGAAAGGTATGAGTGTTGTTTTAGACTTAGGTGCTAATATTGAATGCGATGAAAAAAATTTAATTGATTTCTCTGAGATGGGTGCAGCATTATATAAATCAATTTTTCCAGAAAAAAAACCATATGTTTCATTACTAAATATTGGTTCAGAAGAAATTAAGGGTACTGAAATTCTGAAAAAAGCTCATTCAAGATTAAAAACATTGAGCAATGAAAATAATTTTTTTTTTAAAGGATATATAGAGGGTAATAAATTAATGGACGGTGAAACAAATGTAATTGTAACAGATGGGTTTACCGGAAACATAGCTCTTAAAACAGCAGAAGGAACTGCTAAATTTATTGTTGATAGTCTAAAAAAATCACTTACAGAAAATATTTTTACAAAAATTTCTATAATTTTTTCTTATTTTTCATTAAAAAAATTTAAGTCAAAATTAGATCCTAGAAAATATAATGGAGCAATATTTCTAGGGTTAAATGGTCCTGTTGTAAAAAGCCATGGAGGAACTGATTCTTTGGGTTTTTATTATTCCATAGATTTATGTTATAGAATAATCAAAGGTAATTTAATGCAGCAAATTAAAAATAATTTAAACCATTTGGATGTTAAAGAATAATAATAATCTTACAAAAAAAGAAATAATTAATAAAATTCATAAATCAATTGGTTTAAATTCGTCTTATATTCATAAAATTGTGGATGATCTAATTCTTATATTAAGTGTTAATATTAAGAATGATGATCTTAGAATAAAGAATTTTGGATCCTTTAGAATTTTAAAAAAAAATGAAAGAATAGGCAGAGATCCAAAAAGCAAAATAAATTATAAGATAAGTGCAAGAAATTCTTTAAGTTTTGTTTCTTCAAATAAACTTAATAAAAAAATTAATAAATTATAAATGAATAAATTAATTAATATTTCAGAATTATCTAAATTATTAAACTTATTTAATATCAAAAATAATAAACCTAATAATCATATTTTAAGGTACTGGGAAAAAGAGTTTAAAGAGATCAAACCTACAATAATCAAAAAAAGACGTTATTATACACAAAAAGATATTGAGTTAATTAAGTTTATTAAGTTTTTACTTAAAGAGAAGGGGTTAACAATTAATGGAGTTAAAAACATACTAAAATCAAAAATTAATAGACTTGACGATTACAATTCTTTTGGTTTAAAAGCTGAGTATCAAAAAGAATTTATTAAAAATAAAAGTAAACTAATTTTAAAAAAAATTAAAAAAATAAAAAAAAATGGCAAAAAAAACACATATTAAAGTACGTATGGTTCCAGAAAAAGCTCCAGATAGTAAATTTGTTTATTATGCAAAAAAACCTACTAAAGGTGAAAAAGCGAAAGATAAACTTAAATTAAAAAAATATAATCCTAATACAAGAAAACACGAAATTTTTGTAGAAAAAAAACTTCCACCTCACAGTAAATAGTTACTTTTTAAAATTTCTATATTCATAATCGATAAAAGCACCAATCATAGCTTTCCAAATTCTTTTTGTAACTTTTTCGTCAAGCTTATTTTTTTTAGATTTAACACTTATATTTTTTAAAATTATTAAAATTCTTTTTCTATCAATTATATCTTTTTTATATTTTTTGTTTGCCAAGACTTGATCAACTAATATAGATCTTTGTTTTAAAAGTTTTAAAAAAGAGTCGTCTAATAGGTCGAGTTTTTTTCGAATTTTTAATATTTTTTTATTAATCATAGCGACATTAATATATTACAAGATTTGTAAATTTAATTATATATTAATTTAATGATTTCACACGATGAAAAACTATTTAAATTTTTCTATTATTGGTTGATAGTTTCTTTTGTATTAATTTTCATAATGGTAGGAGTAGGAGGTGCAACTAGACTTACTAATTCTGGACTATCTATAACTGAATGGGAATTATTTTCTGGTATTTTTCCACCTTTTACAATTGAAAAGTGGGAAGAATATTTCCTTCTATACAAAAAAATTCCTCAGTACACAATTATTAATAATAAAATGAATATAGAAGAATTTAAATTGATTTTTTACTGGGAATATTTTCATAGAGTAATGGGAAGATTAATTGGGTTATTTTTTTTAATTCCTTTAATTTATTTTTTTTATATTAAAAAACTAAACAAAAGATATCTTTATTTATGTTTATTTATTTTATTTATGATTATTGTACAGGGCGTTGTCGGTTGGTATATGGTAAAAAGTGGTTTAGTTAATAATACTACAGTTAGTCATTTTAGATTAGCATTACATTTATTTCTTGCCTTTGTAATAATATCTTCAATTTTTTGGTTATTATTAAACGTTAAAAAAAAAACTTTAACAAATTTTTTTGTATCAAAAAAATATAACTATATTTTTTTATTTTTAATTTTTTTAGTTTTTTTCCAAATTATCTTTGGAGCCTTTGTTTCAGGCTTAGATGCTGGAAAAATTTATCAAACTTGGCCTTTAATGAATAATACTTTTTTTCCTGATGATGTCTCTCCAAATATACAAAATTTAATTAATTTTAATGATCATAGTTTAATTCAATTTTATCATCGTTGTATTGCTTACTTAATTTTTTTTTATACAATATTTGTTTTTTATTTTATTTTTAAAAAAAAAATGAAAAATTTATTAAATTCTTTTTATATAGTCTTTGGATTTTTAATTTTACAAATTATATTAGGAATAGTGACTTTAATAAGTGATTTAAATATATACATTGCCTTAGGACATCAAATTTGTGCTTTGTTACTTACATTAAGCGTTATTAATCTTCATTATAAATATATTAATTAAATTGACTTTATTATAGATTGTTAGTATTTATCGCCATAAATTATGACTCCCTTTATTAAAAAAAAAGATATAAATAAAAATTGGTACATCATCAATGCTGAAAACGCAGTTGTTGGTAGATTGGCTTCATATATTTCAAAAGTTCTTAGGGGTAAAAATAAGCCAACATTTAATCCTCATATGGATAATGGAGATTTTGTTATAGTTACTAATATTGATAAAATTAAGTTCACTGGAAAAAAGTTTAAAGATAAGAAATATTTTCGACATACTGGTCATCCCGGTGGTATCAAAGAAACTACTCCATTAGCTTTTAAAGAAAAAAATAAATCCCATGAAATTTTAAAGCTAGCTGTTAAGAGAATGTTGCCTGGAGGACCTTTAGCAAAAAAACAATTAACAAAATTAAAAATTTATGTGGGAGAAAATCATCCTCATGAAATACAAAAACCGAAAAATATTGATTTCAAATTATTAAATAAAAGAAATTTAGTTAAAAATTAATGGAAAATATTAGTACAGCAAGTAATAAAATAAAAAAAATTAAAGTAGATTTTAAAGATAGTAAATATGCTACTGGTAGAAGAAAAAGATCCATAGCAAAAGTATGGGTTAAAAAAGGATCTGGAAATATTTATGTGAATGGTATTAAAATGAATGAATACTTTAAAAGACCCGTACACCAAATAATTGTAACCAGACCGTTGGAAATATCTGAAGTAAGAACTAGTTACGATGTAAGGTGCTCTGTTAAAGGTGGTGGTTTATCAGGACAAGCTGGCGCTATAATTCTTGGCATTTCTAAAGCATTGATTTCTCATGATGAAAATTTAAAAAAAAATCTTAAAAAGGACAAGTTAACCACCCGAGATTCTCGTGTTGTTGAGAGAAAGAAATACGGACATAGAAAAGCAAGAAGAAGTTTCCAATTCTCTAAAAGATAATCATTTAAATTCAATTATTAACTGGACAGTGTTATAAGAAAGTATGTCTAAAAAAATTATTAATATAGCTATAATAGGAGCAACAGGTTACACAGGCTTGGATTTAGTTTTTTATTTGTCAAAGCATCCCTATGTAAATATTAGTTATTTATGTGCAAAAAGAAATATAGGAAAAAAAATCAAATTTTTTGACAAAAGATTAATAAGTAAAAAATTACCAAATATTTCAACTTTAAAAAAAATTGATTGGTCAAAAATAGATTTAGTATTTCTTTCTCTACCTAATGGAGAGGGTCAAAAATTAATAAAAAAAATTTATAATAAATATAAAAAAATTAAATTTATTGACTTATCAGCTGATTTTAGAATAAAAAAAATATCTATCTATAAAAAAAATTATAAAATAAATCATAACGCAAAAATGTTAATTAGGGACTCTGTTTATTCAATCTCGGAATTGGTTGGTAAACAAATTAATGACTATAGAATTATTGCAAATCCAGGATGTTATCCTACTTCGATTCAACTACCACTGATTCCATTATTAAAAAAAAATTTAATAAAAAAAAATTTTTCAATCGACTCAAAGTCTGGTTATTCTGGAGCTGGAAAAAATTTTCAGAGGAAATTTACACACAAGAATTTATATAGATCTGCATATGCTTACAGCACTAGAAATCATAGACATATAGCAGAAATCGATCAAGAGTTAAAGAAACATACAAAAAAAAATATCAGTTATTCTTTCAATCCACATTTGTTACCTACTTTTAGAGGTATATTGTCTTCTATATATGTTGATTTAACTAATAAAAGTTCATCCAAAAAAATAAGAAATACATTAATTAAATTTTATAAAAGAAAAAAATTTATAAAAATATTAAAATTAAATTCTAATATAGGAACAGGCAATGTTTTAAACACTAATAATTGTGAAATATCTATATGTAATACAAGAATTAAAAATAAAATTGTCATATTTTCAGCAATAGACAATTTAGTTAAAGGTGCGTCTGGCCAAGCAATACAAAACATGAATTTAATTTATAAATATCCAGAATCGTCAGGATTAAAATGAAAAATGTATTATTTTTATTTTTTTTTATTTTAATTTATGGTTGTAACAAACCTAAAACTGTTCTTATTTGTGGCGATCACGTTTGTATAAACAATAGTGAGGCCAAACAATATTTTGAAGACAATTTATCGCTTGAGGTCAAAGTCATAGATAGTAAAAGCAAAAAAGAAATAGATTTAGTTGAAATTAATTTAAAATCTAAACCTGATGAAACTAGAAAAATAACTCTTTTAAATAAAAAGAACACTAAAAAAAAATTAAAAGTATTATCTGACAAACAAATAAAAGAAAAGAAAGCTGATCTTAAAAAAAGAAAAAAAAAGAAAAAAAAATTATCTAAAGTAAAAAGAAATATAAAACAAGTTAGATTGAGTAAAAAAATTATTCAAAATGTTAATAAGAAAGAAAAAATGATTGATATTTGCACTATTCTAGATAAATGCAACATTGAACAGATATCTAAATATTTAATAAATCAAGGTAAAAATAAAAAGCTACCTGATATAACTATAAGAGAATAAATCTATGACAAATAATAAAAAATTAAATATTGCTATCATTGGTTTGGGGAACATTGGAAGTTATTTATTTAAATATCTAAACGAAAATAAAAAAATTTTAACTGAAAAAAATAATTGTACACCAAATATAATTTTTGTGTCTGCAAGAAATAAATTGCGTAAAAGAAGCATTAATATTAAAAAAAAACAGTGGTTAAATAATTATTTAGATGCTCCCAAAAATAAAAATATTGATTTAATAGTTGAGTTAATTGGAGGAGCGGAAGGACCTGCAAAAAAGTTAGTTTTTAATGCTTTAAAAAATAAAAAGCATGTAGTAACAGCTAATAAAGCATTGATTGCTAAATATGGTGATCAATTAGCTAAAATTGCAGAAAAAAATAAAGTTAATCTTGAATTTGAAGCAGCAGTTTGTGGTGGTGTACCGATTATAAGATCTCTTAAAGAAGGATTGATTGCCAATAAAATTTCAAAAATTTATGGAATACTTAATGGAACCTCAAATTACATACTTTCAACAATGCATAAACATAACAAAAATTTTAATGAAGTTTTAAATAATGCAAAAAAATTAGGTTATGCCGAGTCTAATCCATCAGAAGACCTGAATGGGAACGATGTGGCCGCTAAACTTAAAATTTTATCTTCGTTATGTTTTAATTCATTTTTAAATCATAATATTTATGTTGAAGGTATTAAAGCTATAGACAAAACTGACATAGATAACGCAAATAAGCTTGGATACAAAATTAAACTCTTAGGTTATTCCGAATTAATTAATAACAAAATTTATCAAAGGGTGCACCCAACCTTGATTAAAAATAGTTCTTATGTTGCTAGTATTGACGGTGTTTTAAATGCAGTACTTGTTCATGGAAATCCTGTTGGATTAAGCTCAATACAAGGAGAAGGTGCTGGCCCTATGGCAACTACATCAGCACTAGTTTCTGATATTTCCTCAATTTTGAGGGGAAATATTAAGTTTCCTTTTTCATTATCTGATAAAGAGCGTAAAAAATTAAAATTTAATAATATATCTGACAGAATGTTTTCAGCTTACTTACGTTTTGAAGTTTTAGATAAACCTGGCGTATTATCCGATATAACTAAAATATTTTCTAAAAATAAAGTTTCAATTAAGAGATTGATCCAAAATCCAAATAAAGGAAAAAAATCATCTTCAATAATAATAATTACTCATAGTTCTAAAGATCGTTTTTTAAAGAAAATTATAAAAAAAATTAGTGGAAAAAATTTTATTAAAAAAAAACCCAATTTAATACGTATTGATGAAAATTAATGTCAATTGACCCTAAATATTTAAATTTATTTATTAAAGCAACAGAAAAAGGTGCAATAGGTGCATCGAAATTTATCGGTAGACATAACAAGATAGCTGCCGATAAAGGTGCTGTAGATTTAATGAGACGTGAACTAAACAAAATTAATATGGAAGGTACTGTTGTTATAGGTGAAGGCGAAATGGATAAAGCGCCAATGCTTTATATAGGTGAGAAGTTGGGAACTTTAAAAGGTCCAAAATTTGATATTGCTGTAGATCCTTTAGAGGGAACTAAATTTACTGCAAATAATGAACCAAATGCTTTCTCTGTTTTAGCAATTGCTAAAAAAGGTGATTTGTTGTCTGCACCAGATACTTATATGGAAAAAATTGCTATTGGAACAAATTTACCAAATAATTTATTAGACTTAGATAATAGTGTTGAAAAAAATATAAAATTGCTTTCAGAAGCAAAAAATAAAAAAATATCTGATTTAAATGCTTGCGTGCTTAAAAGAACTAGACATGAATATATAATAAAAGAATTAACTAGAATGAATGTAAAAATTAATTTTATTACTGACGGTGACATTGCTGGCGCCTTAACAGTAATAGGCGAAAATCCAAAAAATGATATCTACTATAGCACTGGTGGTGGACCGGAAGGGGTGATAGTAGCTGCAGCATTATCTTGTTATGGAGGACAGATACAAGGTCGACTAGTTTTAAATGAAGATGAAAAGATAAGGGCAAAGAAACTTGGAATTAATGATTTTAATAAAAAATACAATATTGATGAAATGATAAAAGGTGATGTCATTTTTTGTGCAACTGGTGTCACAGATGGTGATTTAGCTAAAGGAGTAGAGGATTTAGGTAATGAATTCAAAGTAACAACTTTTGCTCTTCATAGGAGTCAAAAAATTATAAAAACTATATCAAACATTTATAATAAATGACGACACTTTCTTTAAGTGGCAAAAATTGGATTTTAAAAAAATATGATCAAGAAGAAATAACTTTCTTGAAAGATAATTTATTTTTAGATGAAATTACATCAAAGCTATTATCAATTAGAAAAATTAAAAAAAAGGATATTAATTCTTTTTTAAACCCATCAATTAAAAATTTTTTACCAAATCCAAATAGTTTAATTGATATGGAAAAAGCCACGTTGAGAACAATAAAGTCTATTAATGATAATGATAAAATTGGTATTTTTGGTGATTACGATGTCGATGGAGCCACATCAACCGCTTTACTTGGAAAATATTTTTCTAAATTAAATATATCTTATGAAATATATATTCCTGACCGAAAAAAAGAAGGGTACGGTCCATCAATAAAAAGTTTTAATAAATTAATTAACAACGGAGTGAAATTAATCTTTACTGTAGATTGTGGAACACTTTCATTTGATGCAATTAATTTTGCAAACAAAAACAAAATTGATGTAATTGTATTAGATCATCATCAATCAGAAATTAAATTACCAAATGCATTTTCTGTTGTTAATCCCAATAGATTGGATGATAAATCAAATCTACAATATTTATGTGCAGCTGGAGTCACATTTATGTTTCTAGTATCTTTAAATAGGCATCTGAGATTAAATAAATGGTTTAAAAATAATAAAATAAATGAACCTGATTTAATTAATTATTTAGATTTAGTTTCCCTTGGCACTGTTTGTGATGTAGTTCCATTGATTGGACTAAATAGAGCTATTGTAAAACAAGGTTTAAAAATACTTAAATTTAAAAAAAATTTAGGTTTAAAAACTTTAATAGATATTTGCAAAATTGAATCAAATCCATCAGTTTATCATCTTGGTTTTATGTTGGGGCCAAGAATAAATGCAGGAGGAAGAGTTGGTAAATGTACACATGGAGCAAACTTGCTTTTGAATACAAATCCAAAAAATGCCTTCAAGCTAGCTTCTGAATTAGATCATTTTAACAAAGAAAGGCAAATGTTAGAGATAGATTTACTACAGAAAATTTTAAATAAGACTAAAGATTATTCAAAAGACCCAGTTATAGTTTTAAGTGGTAATAATTGGCATGAGGGTGTGATAGGAATAGTAGCTGCTAGACTTAAAGATAAATTCAACAAACCAGTCGTAATCATTTCTATTAAAGGAGAAATTGGTAAAGCTTCAGCGCGATCAATTGTCGGATTTGATATAGGTTCTGTAATTATTGCCGCTACTCAAGATAAAATATTATTAAAAGGTGGAGGACACAAAATGGCTGGAGGCTTCTCAATAAATATATGTAATATAGAAAAATTTAAAGATTTAATTTTTAGAAAATTTAGAAATATAAATGAAGATTTAACTGATACTAAGCCACTATATTTAGATAGCATTATATTACCTACTGCGATTAATTTGGATTTTTATAATAAAGTAAATTTATTAGCTCCATTTGGTTCAGGAAACCCAGAACCAAAGTTTATAATTGAAAATTTAAAAACTTTAAATGGAAGAATTGTGGGTGAAAAACATATCAAGTCAGTTTTAATTGGAGAGGACGGTTCTTCAATAAAAACAATATCATTTAATGCTAATGAAAAGGATCTAGCCGCCTATTTGCTTAAAAAAAATTCTAAAACATTTAATATTGCTGGAAAACTATCGTTAAATGAGTGGAAAGGGCAATCAAATGTAGAGTTTATTATCGAAGATATTTCTGTTAATAAGAACAACAAAAATTAAGGTCCCATCGTCTATCGGTTAGGACAGTTGGTTTTCATCCAACAAAGAGGGGTTCGATTCCCCTTGGGACCGCCAAA